>Ga0210044_10000059_pt1 | contig 147742 bp, 119 predicted proteins | sample CryGey13umfilter_2_FD_183959 | JGI IMG/M metagenome (GOLD analysis project Ga0210044, IMG submission 183959) | Groundwater microbial communities from aquifer in Utah, USA - Crystal Geyser 4/9/14 3 um filter (SPAdes) (version 2) | ecosystem: Environmental > Aquatic > Deep subsurface >... | reverse complement strand
AATGGACAATGCCTATTCAAAATTGGGGGATTATATTAAACCAATTTAATCTTATATTTGAAAACAGAATTAGGATTTAATTTATAATAACAACTTTTTAAGTTTACACACTTTTTGAGATAGTGTCTTTAATTTTAAAAATTCAATTTTTGATTATTTAAAAATAATTTTAGAAGTACCATAATTTGTTTTACCACTAGAAACTTTCAACAAATAAACGCCAGTTTTCACTTTAAAGTCAAATTCTAGTTCGTTTTTACCAGCAGTTAATTGTGCTTTTGATTTGTGGATTGTTTTTCCAGTAACATCAGTTAAAGTAACAGTTGCTTCTGTATCAGTTTTACTGAATAACAACACATTTACATTTCCTTTTGATGGATTTGGATACGTCATCAACTCGTTTTCAAAGGTTTCTTCTTTTTCAATGATTACTCCATTTGAACCTGCAACTTTCACAAATTTCACATCAGAAATTGTCAAATCCAATTCTTTTGTTTGCGCCTCAACAGGCAAGAATGTGAATGTTAATGTAGTTAAATCGTCAGCAACCATCTTGTCTTGAGTTCCTGTAGAAGAGAAAATATCAAATGGAACATAATATGTTTGTTCTTCTTTAGATAAATCAACCATCAATCTGTATTGTTTTTTCCAATCTTCGATAGATGATTTGATCAAACCTAATTCGATTAATCCATTTCCTTTTGCAGTGAATGACACATAATTATATTCAGTATAATTCGCTGATAAAGTTCCAGGTAATAACGATTTGTACACGGTTAAATAATCATATTCACTGGTTGCTTTGATTTCAACATTTCTGTTGATAGCAAGTTCGTCATCATTGTAAATTCTGTCAAAATTGTTTGACACAAAATAGTTTTGGATTTTGGTATATTTTGAATCAAAATCCAATCCCCAGTTACCATCTGCATGATAAAATGCGTCTTCAACTTCGCCATTTACTTTGATTAATCCATCATATTCATACGCATCTTTGATGTCAATTAAAACGATTTGTTCAGCTTTTGCATTGATAGGATTGTAACGATGTTTGATGTTGTTAGCAGTCTCAGAATACAATTCTTCCATTTCGATTTCACCACCTACAGTTCCAACATCGCTTCTCAATTTCAATACCAAATTATCAGCAACTCTCGATACTTTTGCAGCATAGGTTTTAGGCATTCTGTGTTTTTCGTTTTGAGTCACAGGAATGAATGATTTTAAATTTGCTAAAATATCTTTCACCAATTTTTGAGTATCCTCAGGATTTGTTGCCCATACTTGTGTAGGAGAATAACAATTATCAGCAGGTATTGTATATCTAATGACAACAGTTGTATTTGATGCAATGTTTGCAGGAGTGTAAGTATTTCTAGAGATAGAACCACCAAAAGAAACAATAGACCAAGTTCCTCCAGATGGAGCACCAACCAAAGTTTTGGTTTCATTTTCTGTAATGCTTGCTACGGTAGTGTTGTTTTTTGCACCTATTACTTTATCTGAGGGTCTCAATAATGCGTTTAACAACATTCTTTGATCATTAATTTCTGTATTATCTCCAGTGCCATATTCATGACTAGCTAAATAATGCACGTAACCACCCACAACTGATCCCGAAGAAGCTAATTTAACAAAGTAAGCTTTATAATTTGTTCCACTATCACTGTCGTATGCTACTCTCAATCCTGGGTTGTTAGTAAATTTAAAAGATTTTACAGAACCTCCTGTATCGTCTAAACCACCTTGTATTTGAATATATGGTTCATCAGCATTGTCAAAAATAATGCTGCCTCCAATTCCAGGTTTGCTTGAAAATGAAGCTAACAAAGGATTTGTTGTACTTGTGTACGATTTAACAGCTTCATATTGGCCTAAAAAGTTTCCACCACTGTTCAAAAAAGCTACTACATTATTCACTTTTGCAGCTGTTATGTTACTTGAATGTGGCTCACTTGCAAAAGTATAACATGAATTTCCATTGATGTTAGATGCAGAGCTTTCAGTTGTATAATGAGTTCCGCTGGTTAAACCTGCCCTTGAATAGATACCTGTATGAATACTTACATTTCCTCCATCATTCAATACAGCAGCTTTTGGTTTGTGGGTTAAAGTATGTTTGATATCAACTGTTGTATTTTGTGTCAACTCATATACATTCACGTTGTTTCCAAAACTTGTTATGATTGCAAGTGCAGCAGTTTTATCAGCAACATCAATAACTAATGGTCCTGAAAGAAAACTTCTACTAGATACAGCTTGTGCACTTGGTTTAACTCTGGTTGCATTGGTCGTAAAATCAATAGCATCTTTTGCTTTTCCAGATTTGATAGCCCACTTTAAAGGAATTCCAGCATGTAATAGTCTTACTGCCAGTCCATATGCTTTCAAATTGAATTTTCTACTCACTGATTGCAAATTATTATCCATTGCAATCACAAGAGACCCTGAAGGAATTGTTTCTGAAGCACAAGCAGCATTATCAAAATTGTTTGATGTAGCTGATTTTTTTTGTGCCATTCGAAACATTTAATATTCTTTTCCAAAAAGAATCTCCGTTGAAATTTTCAATATTTTTACAATTGGAATCGTGTTTACTCCAAAATAAAGAAACTGTTTTGGTTTGTTTAGCCTGGTTTTCTGTCATTAGAAAACTATATCCAAACGTTGTCTGTACAAGTACAAATGTTAAAAGGATTAATAGACTTTTAAGTAATTTTGTTCTCATTTTTTTGTTAGCTGGTAAAGGGTTGATTTCTCTTTTAATTTGTTAATTCTGTTTTTTTTGGTTTGTGTTATTGATTGAATATGTTTAATTTTTATGAATGCTTTAATTTTCTGGTTTCATGAAACTTACAAATTTCTTAATTATGGAATTTGTTGGTAGCAATGTAAATTTAGATTGATTTTCAACTTTAAAATAATTCGAGTGAGACAAACTTTTCTCGTTGACATTATAATCTTGTCTAGAATCAAGAGTATTTAAATTTGAAAAATTAGTTTGATGTAGGAATAAATCCTTATTTTAATTGTCTGCTTGAGTATCAAAAGCTGAGGGTATTTTACCTAGATTCAGGTGAGTTGTAATGCCCAAAATCAAGATAATAAGACCGCGTTTAGGGGTAGCTATCATATTACTATGTTTATTTACTGTTTTTAAAAAAAATACCATGTGATAATAAAATTTTCATTTTACAAACGAAAATCTTATAGTTGGGGGCTCACAAACATTTTTTAAGAAAAATATTCTTAAAAAAATAAAGAACGTTGATTGATTAAAATCATTGAATACAAACCTAATAAAAGGCGACAACAAAATTTCAATATTTTTTTTAACGAAATGTTTCGTTAAAAAAAATATGTTATGTTCTGAAAATCTGTATTTTGTGTGTGAAAAATTATAACTGATAATTTAATTGATATTTTAAATATTTTAAAATATGATTATTATGTATTAAAGCCTAAACAAAACCCATACAAAACTATCATAAAATCAATAAATACTATGTAAATTCAGATTTTTATTAAAATTTTATAATTAATAGTTGGTTTTAGAATGATTTTAATTTTTCAGGAAAATCTCAAAAAAACTAAGTAATTCAAAAAATACATTTTTGAATGTTACTATTAAAATAAAAAATCATTATTTAAAAATTGAAAATTGTTCTTAAAGCTATAAAATATTATTAAAAGGGGTAATTAATTTAAAACTTTAATGATACAAATATTTTTAGAGACCACTTATTTTATTGTTAATTTTTGTAGATTTCATTTATTTTCAAACAATTAACTATGAAAAAATACTTTCTGCTTTCTCTTTTTCTTGTGAATGGTTTTTTTGGCTTTTCTCAACCTCTACAAACTGCTGAAAATATCTTAAAATTTGGTGAAGAGCTTTATTCTAAAGGGAATTATCAAGAAGCAATCGTTCAGTTTAATAAATGTGTAGTGATTTTTAAAAAATCAGAAAATAGCCAGCTTTTAGGTAAAACGTATAATAATTTAGGGCGTGCTTTTTCGCAAATAGGAAAATCAGAAGAAGCACTTGCCAATTATTTAGCATCATTAGATATTTCAAAGCAAAGAAATGATAGTTTGAGTATCTCAAAAACATATAAAAATATTGGTACTTTGTATGAAGAGCAAAGAGATTTTGACAATGCAATGCACTATTATATTCGTTCTTTTGAGATTGCAAAACTTAAAAATGATTTATCAATAATGGCTGATTGTCAGAATAATATGGGAATTATTTATGAGCAAAAAGAGAATTACCAAAAAGCGTTAGAATTGTATTCAAGTGCTTTAAAAATCTATAAAAAGAAAGGTGATGAACAACGGATTTCGATGGTTTTTAACAATTTGGCAATCGTTTATAAATATCTTAAAAACTATCCTGAAGCCATCAAAAATTATAATGCAGCTTTGGCTTTATCTGAGAAATTAGGTGATAAATTTATGCTTGCGGCAAATCAAACGAATCTTGGAAATGTCTATGCTTTGATTGGCGATTATAAAAAATCATTGGAATTATGTTCGTTAGCTAACAAAAACGCGAAAGAAATTGATGCCAAAGAAGTGATCATAGAATCTTATGACGGAATGTCAACTGCTTATGAAAAGCTAAATCAGTTTCCTGAAGCAATCAAATATAGAAAGTTATACGAACTTGAAAAAGAGAGTTTTATCAATCTTTAAAGGTCAAATCAGCTAGCTGAAATGCAAATTAAATTTGACACTCAAAAAAAAGAAGCTGAAATTAAATTTTTAAATCAGGAAACTAAAATCAGAGATTTAAAAATTAAGGAGCAAGCATCACTTTTGACAAAAAAGAATTATCAAATTACAGCATTTTTGGTATTAATGATTGGTCTTTTTGTCATTGCTTATTTCTGGAAAAAAAGTCAAAATTTAAAAAATATCTTAGCAAGTGAAAAAATAATCAAAGAAACTGAAGAGCATGAAAGAATCAGAATTGCGAAAGATATTCATGATGATTTGGGTTCTGGATTGTCGAAAATCAATTTTTTAAGTGAACTAATTTCTCAAAAAACCGATCATTTACCAGAAATCCAAAATAATTCTGAGGCTGTAAAAGAGACTTCAAAAAAGATGATTGAAAATATGCGCGATTTAATTTGGGCTTTGAATCCTGATAACACCACAATTGCCAATTTGTTAGCGAGAATTAGAGAATATTCTACTGATTATTTAGAAGATTATCCAATTGAAATTCAAAATAGTTTTCCTGAAAATCCTCCACAAACTAATATTACTAAAGAATCTCATCGCGAATTATTCATGGTTGTAAAAGAATCACTGAACAATATTGTCAAACATTCAAAAGCGACAAAAGTCAATTTTACTGCAAACATAAATTCAAAATTTTTAGAACTTTCTATCAAAGATGATGGAATTGGTTTTCAAACAGAAACAATCAAAAATGGAAATGGATTGAGAAATATGCAAACTCGATTGCACACCATTGATGGAGTTTTTAAAATTGTTTCTGAAAACTCAAAAGGAACTGAAATCAATGTTTCTGTGCCACTTGAGAAAATTATAAAATAGAGTTTTCAGAAAATAGAAAAAAGCCAATTACTACTTTTGTGGTAGTTTTTTTAGGAAATGAAATGCTAATTTAGTGGCGATGAATATACAAGTTGGAATTGTCGAAGACGAAAAGCAAATAAGGGAAAGCCTTACTGTTCTGATAAATGGCAGTGAAGGTTTTTCGTGTATTCATGCTTTTGAAACTGCTGAAGAAGCAATAATTTCAATTCCTAGCTTACATTTAGATGTTGTTTTAATGGATATTCATCTTCCTGGAAAAGACGGAATTGATTGTATTTTAAATTTAAAACCAACATGTAATTCAGTACAATTTTTAATGTGTACTTCATTTGAAGATACTGATTCTGTGTTTAAAGCTTTAAAAGCTGGGACTTCAGGCTATATTACAAAAACGACTCAACCTTCAAAAATCTTAGATGCAATTGTTGAAGTTTTCAATGGAGGTTCTCCAATGAGTAGCAATATTGCCAGAAAAGTGGTCAATTCTTTTCAAAATTCGAATGCTGAAAACAAAGAAATGCTAAAATTATCGGAACGTGAAAAAGAAATTTTGCATTTACTTTCAAAAGGTTTGCGCTATAAAGAAATTGCCGATAGTTTGTTTTTAAGCACTGAAACTGTCAGAACTCATATTCGAAATATCTACGAAAAATTGCATGTCAATTCCCGAATTGAAGCTTTGAATAAAGTTTTTCCTAAATAATTCCAAATCATTACTTTTTTGAAAATTACTACTTTTTGGTGATTGTTTGACGTTGTTTTCTCAGCTAGATTTGTTGAAATAAAACTGCTTAAAAAAGCAAAAACTCAATTAACAACTAAAAACCAACATTATGAGATTTTTTAAAAAAGTAACGTTACAATTCATTTTCCCAATTTTTTTAATTGGAATTTTATTCACTTCATGTTCAAAAGACGACGACACAAGTGCTTATTCTTGTACAACTTGCAAAACAACTCCAGATGCTTTAGCAGTAAATGATGCAAGTATCAAAGGAATTTATAAAGGAATTATTGTTGGTTCTACAGGAACAATTTCTATTAATATTCAAAATGGAACAAGTGCAATTACTGCAACCATGATTTTAGATGGTGTAACTGTTACATTAACTTCAACTGTAAGTGTGGTTGATGGACAATCTTATGTTGCACCATTTACAGGAACATTTAATGAAAGCCCAATATCAGTTACTTTTTCTGTAGGATTGGGTGGTTCAACACCAACAATGGTTTCTTCAAGTATTTCAGGACATCCAAATGCAGTTTTTATTTTGTCAAAAGAAACATCAACTTCGCTTATTGAAGCTTTTGAAGGAACGTATGCAATTTCTGATGGAACAAAAGGAATTTTTAATTTGGTGTTGTCAAGAGCAATTTCAAAATTTGGATATATTGCTAAAGAAAATGGACAAACTGATACAGATTCTGGCTCTGGAACTGTGAATTCAAGCAATCAATTGGTTGAAGATGGTAGAGTTATTGGAACAATTTCTGGGGATGAAGTTAATGGTTCATTCAAAGATAGTGACAATAATACAGTGACAGTAGCTGGAAAAAGAACATTATAAGAATTGTCATTTTCAAATAAAATATCCTGAGTTTTTACTCAGGATTTTTTTTGAGTAGTTATTTTAAACCAGCTTTTTTTCTAAAAATAACAAGTCCTAAATATGTGAAAGCGCCATTCAAAATTAGTAAGGCAAATCCGAAATTGAAACTTAAAACTTCTAAGAAAAAAATATTGGTGAAATAAGTAACAAATGGAGATAAAATACAAATAATTGGCACCATTTTGTCTTTTACTTGAGTTTTGGTAAACAATCCAAAAGCATACAAACCTAATAATGGTCCATACGTATAATTTGCAAACGTAAATATTTTAGCAATCACACTTTCATCTGCAATAAAATATTTGAAAATCAATATGGTAGCAATCAAAACAAATGAAAACAATACATGAATTTTCTTTCTGATTTTTTCTTGATCTTCAGGATTTTTCTTCTTGTCTATTTCTAAAATATCAATACTGAAAGAGGTTGTCAAAGCAGTCAAAGCTGAATCTGCACTTGAATATGCAGCAGCAATCAATCCAATTAAAAAGAAAACTGCAGTCATAAAACCTAAAGTTCCATTGGTGGCAATTACTGGGAAAAGTGAATCTTTATGTGCGTCAATGCCGTTTTTTTGAGCAAAATCTGTCAATAAAACGCCCAAAGCTAAAAATAGAAAATTCACAAAAACAAGCACAATTGTAAACCAAAACATGTTTTTTTGAGCATCTTTCAAATTGCGGCAAGTCAAGTTTTTTTGCATCATATCTTGGTCTAAACCTGTCATCACAATGGCAATAAATGCGCCAGCCAAAAACTGTTTCCAAAAATAATTTCCAGCATTCACATCTTCAAAAAAGAAAATTTTAGAAAGCTTATTATCAGCAACATATGAAAAAATATTTTCGATTTTTAATTCACTTGAAATTGTATAAATGCAAACCCCAACAGCAGTTAACATGAATAACGTTTGCAAAGTATCTGTCCAAACAATCGTTTTGATACCACCTTTAAAAGTGTAAACCCAAATTAATAAAATAGTGATGCAAACTGTAATCCAAAAAGGAATTCCATACGAATCAAACAGAATAATTTGCAACACATTTGCCACTAAAAACAATCGAAATGACGCGCCAATTATTCTGGAAAGCAGGAAAAAACTTGCGCCAGTTTTGTAAGAATACGCCCCAAAACGACCTTCCAAATAGGTGTAAATGGAGGTTAAATTTAACCTGTAATATAAAGGTAAAAGCACCAAACCAATCACTGCATAGCCAATGATATATCCAAAAACCATTTGCATATAACTCATGCTTTGCGATTCAACCCAACCTGGCACTGAAATAAAAGTGACTCCAGAAAGTGACGCTCCAATCATCCCAAATGCCACTAAATACCAAGGTGAAGAATTGTTTGCTCTGAAAAAAGTGGAATTATTTGCTGATTTTCCTGTGAAAAAGGAAATCAAAATCAATACTGAAAAATAAGCAATGATTAGTAGGATGATATAATGTGGTTGCATTTATAAATTAAGAATTACGAATTGTAACACGAATATAGTTTTTAATATTTATTTAGCTAAAAATCTCAACTGAAATTGTAATTTTGTTGGCTATGGATTTTTCGTCAAAATTATTAGAAAACGCTGTCAATGAAATGTCGCGTTTGCCAGGAATTGGCAAGCGAACGGCTTTGCGTTTGGTGTTGCATTTATTAAAACAACCTAAAGAAAATACAGCATATTTGTCAGAAGCATTATTGCATTTAAGAAATGACGTAAAAAACTGCGAAAAATGCCATAATATTTCCGATACTGTTTTGTGTGCGATTTGCAATAATCCCAAAAGAAATTCTGATATTGTTTGTGTTGTAGAGGATATCAGAGATGTGATGGCAATTGAAAGTACCTCTCAATTTCATGGATTGTATCATGTTTTGGGTGGAAAAATTTCTCCAATTGAAGGAATTGGACCTCAAAATTTGCAGATAGATTCTTTAGTAAAAAAAGTTGCCCTTGGCGAAATAAAAGAACTTATTTTTGCACTTAGCTCAACTATGGAAGGTGATACAACTAATTTTTACATTTATAAACAAATTGAAAAATTTAATATCATTATTTCAACGATTGCAAGAGGAATTTCTGTAGGTGATGAACTTGAATTTGCGGATGAAATTACGTTAGGAAGAAGTATTGTTCATAGAATTCCTTTTGAGCAAAGTATTAGAGCATAGTATTCAGTATCAGTGTTTTATTGAAAACTATCACTGCAAACCGAAAATTATTTCGTTTTTTCCCAAGAATTTTTTTCGCGAATTCTCTTGTACAATTTTATTCCAAGCATCAAAACGATTCCGAAAACAAAAATTCCGACAACTCCCCAAATCCAATTCATAGCATCTTGTAATGTTACCAGAAAAATCACAGCAAACAAAATAATGGTAGAAACTTCGTTCCATATTCTTAGTTTGAATGCAGAATATTTGATAATATCGTTTTGCAATTGACTGTAAATTCGTTGGCAAGAATAATGATAAAAATATAAAGCTAGCACAAATGCTAGTTTTACATGCATCCAAGGCATAAAAAAATAATCCGGATTTTTATATAACATCCAAAAGGCAAAAAAACTCGCCAAAATCGCAGAAGGCCAAGTAATGATATACCACAAACGTTTGCTCATCAATTTGTATTGTGTTTGCAAAATTTGCTTATCGGGTTGTGGTTTGCTTTCCGCTTCTACATGATAAATAAAAAGCCTGATAATGTAAAATAATCCTGCAAACCAAGTAATTACAAAGATAATGTGTAATGCTTTTACGTAATAAAAATCCATATTACAAAGTTAGTTTAAAAGTTGTGAAGTTTCAAAGTCGTAAAGTTACAAAGTTTTAGTTTAACCATCAACCAATAACCACCGACCTTTACCCATTTTTCCAATCATTCAGCCAAGAAACCATCACATCCACCCAATCATCATTATCGTTCATACAAGGAATGTGTTTATAATCAGTGCCTCCCGCTTTTAAAAAATCTTCTTTGCCTTCCATCGCAATTTCTTCCAAAGTTTCTAGGCAATCAGATACAAAAGCAGGTGTAATTACGGCCACTTTTTTCTTGCCCATTTTTGGAAATTTTTCCAATTCGAAATCTGTATAAGGTTTTAACCAAGGATCTTTTAACAATCTTGATTGGAAAGAATTGCTATGATTGGCTTCATTCAATCCCAATTCTATGGCAATTGCTTTTGTGGTTTCAAAACATTGGTGTCTGTAACAAGTGTGATGCGCTACTGAATTTCGATTGCAACAAGAACCATCTAATTTACAATGACTTTTTGTTGGATCCGATTTTTTGATGTGTCTTTCAGGAATTCCATGGTAGGAAAAAAGCACATGATCGTAGTCAAAACCCTCTAAATGATTGGCAATATTGCTGCTCATTGCTTTGATATAGGCTGGTTTATCATAAAAAGGAGGCAATACATCCATAATTATATTTGGATATTTTTCTGCAAGAATTTCTTCTGCTTTTACCACCACAGTTTCATAAGAGGACATGGCATAATGTGGGTATAAAGGCACTAAAAAGATTTCAGTAACGCCTTTATCAACCAGATTTTTAATCCCATTTTCCATGCTCATACTTCCATAACGCATGGCAAGTTCAACAGGAATATCGATTTTTTTTTTGATTTTTTCAGTAAATCTCTCTGACATGACTACCAAAGGAGAACCTTCATCCCACCAAATTTTTTTATACGCTTTAGCAGATTTTTTTGGACGAAAATTTAAAATTATTCCATTGATTAATAGGTAACGTTTCCAATAATCAATATCAATAACGCGTTCATCCATCAAAAATTCGCCTAAATATTTTTTTACATCTTTAATTTCAGTTGAATCTGGTGATCCTAAATTGTTTAATAATATTCCTTTCATTTCAAGGTTTTTAAAAGTTTAAAAGTTTTAAGTTTAAAGATTTTATATGTATATACTTAATTTTTCGCAATCTATTCCCTCCCTTTTGGAAGGTTGGGATGGGCATTTATTTGATTTGTAATCTCATACAATGCAATCGCCAAAGTATGTATCACGTTCATGCTCGAATTTCTGCCAAACATTGGAATTTTAATGCTGAAATCAGCCAAATTAATGTTTGAAATTCCATTTCTTTCACTTCCTAAAAGTAACACGATTTTTTCGTGATTTTTGAAATTAAAATCTTGAATATTGATGCTTTTATCAGTAATTTCTATACCAATAATCGTATTTCCCTCCTGTTTTAATTGATTAATTTTTTCTTTAAAATTGCTATAAAATTCGTAGTCAATTTGATTGATGGTATTTCTGGAAGTTTTTAATACTTTATTATTTTCTATAGAAGGTGAGCTTTCATGAAAATAGATTTTTTGAACGCCAAAACTTTCAGAAACACGAAAACACATGCCAATATTTTCGGGTGTTCTTATGGCATCACAAACAATTGTTATTGGGAATTTTTGTTGTTTGTTTTGATTATCTTGATGTGTTAGTTGTTTCAAGGTTTGGTTATTAATTCTTGGTTGGTGGTTGTCGGTTTTTAGTATTTGATATTGAGTTGATTGAGTAGCTTTTAACTCAGCGATTGTAAATATTTCTTTGGAGTGATTCCAAATTTTTTTCTAAAAGCAGCAATAAAATGACTTGCAGTGCTGTAACCCACTTGAATACCAACTTCATTAACGTTATATTGGTTGGTTTCTAATAATTTTCTGGAATGTTCCATTTTGTAATCAAACAAAAAACTATACACTGTGTCACCATAAATTTGTTTGAAACCTTCTTTTAACTTCTTGATATTTAATCCTATCTCATTTGCCAATTCTTGCAAGCTTGGAGGTTCAGCCAATCTTGAAATAATGATTTCTTTGGCTTTTCTAATTTTTAAAACGTTTTGTTCATCTACCAAAAATGGACAATATTCGCCAATTGTTGTTTCGTCTTTCTGAAAATGTAAACTTAATAATTCATAAATTTTTCCTTTAACATACAATTCTCTGATAGCACTATTCACATTTGCATTGATGATTTGTTGCAAAACAATGGCGACAGTTGGCTTTATTTCTGTATCATCATAATATTTTTTGTTGCTATTTTCATCACTCAAAAATGAAATATATCCGGATTCTTTTGAGAAAAGTGAATGAAATTTTTCAATTGAAATTAATATCGAAATCAATGTTGTTTTTGGATGAATTTCTAAATTTATTGGCAAAGTTCTTTGAGGATTGTACAATAAGATTGAACGATTGTCCAAAACATCAAAAGTGTATGAGCTGCTGTTAAAAAGAAACTTTGAACTTCCTTTTAAACAAAAATGCATTTGAATAAAAGTACTGTTAATTATTCTTTCAAATATTTGTTTTTCAGCACTTTCATTTTGGAAATGAAGCACGTAAAATCCGTCTTCAATATTAATTTCTTCGATAGTACTTTCACCGACATTTTTTATCATACAAAACTTTTGTAATGGAATTCTTTAATTTAGAATTAATCTATATAAAATAGTTGATAAATCAATTATCTTCGCAAAAATAAGTATTTACAAGGGGTTTAATTATAAAATTTTGCCAAAAAACAGACAACGTTATTAAAAGTACTTTTATCGATACTTTTTTTAACAAATCCTTTTTACTTTTGACCCACTTTACGAAAATATGCAAGACTTTAAACAACAGCATTTTTATAACATTGGTGTAAGTTATAAAAAGGCAGATGCTACCATTCGTAGCAAATTTTCATTATCAAAAGAAAATCAAATTACGCTATTAAATACTGCAATTGAAAGAGGGTTTGATGGAATTTTTGTATTATCAACCTGCAATAGAACTGAAATTTCGGGTTTTGCAGAGCGTCCTTGTCAGCTAATTGAACTTATTTGTGAATTTACGGAGGGTTCAATTCAGGAATTTGCGAAATATTCCAATGTTTATAAAAATCAAGAAGCAATTGACCAATTGTTCAGAATTGGAACAGGATTAGAAAGCCAAATTTTGGGTGATTACGAAATTGTTGGGCAATTAAAACAGTGTTTTAAATTGGCAAAATCGCTCAATACAACCAATACTTTTACAGAAAGGCTCTTAAATGCTGTGCTGCATGCCAGCAAAAGAGTGAAAAACGAAACCAAATTAAGCTCAGGAACAACTTCTGTTTCTTACGCAGCAATACAATATATCATCAAAAATATTCCGAATTACAATACCAAAAAAATATTGGTTTTTGGATTGGGAAAAATGGGAAAATATACTTGCAAAAATTTGGCAGAATATACACACAACTCCAATGTTTGCTTGATTAATAGAACAGAAGCCAAAGCCTCCGAATTTATAAAAGAACACCCATCAATTAGAAAGTCAACTATTGAAAATTTGATTTCTGAAATTGAAAATACCGATGTTTTGATTGTTTCAACAGGTGCTGAAAAACCAACAATTACCAAAAGGCATATCCCCAAACATAAAAAATTATTGATTTTAGACTTGTCTATTCCAGAAAATGTTGCAATGGATGTTTCAGAATATGAAGGGGTTACTTTGGTTAATGTTGATGAACTATCAAAAGTAACTGATGAAACTTTGTCAATTCGTCAACAAGAAATTCCGTTTGCAGAAGCTATTATTGAAACTCATAAAAGTGATTTTAATGATTGGCAAAATCATCGGAAGTTATCACCAACAATAACTGCGCTTAAGAATTCTTTGGAGCATATTAAAAACGATGAAATTAACTTTCAAAGAAAAAAAATACCTAATTTTGACGAGTATCAGGCAGAGGTTATTTCTTCAAGAATTATTCAAAAAATAACTACACAATTCGTAAAATATCTTAAAGAAGACGAAATTTCAGCTTCAGAAAGTATGCAACTAATCAATAAGGTATTTCAATCATAATTAAAATATTATGCAAAAAATAATCAGAATTGGAACTCGTGAAAGCCAATTAGCACTTTGGCAAGCTAACAAAGTGCGCAAAGAGTTAGAGGCTTTAGGGTTTGAAACTGAAATTGTTTCCATCAAATCTGCAGGAGATATTGTTTTAGACAAACCGCTGTATGAACTAGGAATTACAGGAATTTTTACGAAAAATCTAGACATTGCTTTGCTTAATAAATCAATCGATATTGCTGTTCATTCCATGAAAGATGTGCCCACAGTTTTGCCTCAAGGAATTGTGCAAGCGGCTGTTTTAAAACGCGCGAATTACAATGATATTTTCATTCTAAAAGGAACTGAAGAATTTTTTGGTCAACAAGAAGGTACAATTGCCACAGGAAGTTTGCGAAGAAAAGCACAATGGCTCAATCGTTATCCAACTCATAAAGTGGTGGATTTGCGTGGAAATGTTAACTCAAGATTAAATAAATTAGAGAATAGCGATTGGAATGGGGCTGTTTTTGCTGCTGCGGGTTTGGAAAGATTAGGAATAAGATCTGCAGGTGCTATCAATCTTTCATGGATGATTCCTGCGCCAGCACAAGGGGTAATTATGATTTGTTGTCTTGAAAATGACGATTTTATCAAAGAAGCTTGCTCAAAATTAAATGATTATGAAACCCAAGTTTGTGCTGGCATTGAACGCGAATTTTTAAATCTGTTAGAAGGTGGTTGCACAGCTCCAATTGGCGCATTAGCTTATATTGATAAAAAAACAGAAGAAATAAATTTTAAAGGAATTTTACTGAAAAGAGATGGCTCCAAAAAAATTTCAGTAGGTAAAAATGTAGCTTTTGGACGTCATAAATTTTTAGCAAAAGATTGTGCTGATTATATTATCAATAAAGGAGGAAAAGAACTGATGCTGGAAGATGAAGAGTTTTCTCTCATAAATCATACCATTTATTCTACAAAAAAATTATCCGAAGCTCAAAAGAAATTGCTACCAAGAACGATTCAGGTTTTGGACAGCGATTTTGTCAAAATTCGTTTCAATAGGATTTCATCAAAAGTAATGAAAGATGAAATTGAAAATGTGGTCATCACAAGTCAAAATGGTGTTGATTCTATTCTAAATTCATTCACAAGAAACGAAATAAAATTCAAAAATATTTTTTGTGTTGGAAGACGAACAAAAAATTTGATTGAAAACAATCTTGGAAAAGTAACCTTTGCCGCTAAAAATGCGAAACAATTGGCTGAATATTTAGCTGAAAATTTGATTAACAAAGAAGTAACTTATTTTTGTAGTGATGTTCGTTTGGATATTTTACCAGCTTATTTGTTTCATAAAAATATTATTGTCAACGAAGTTGAAGCCTACAAAACAATGTTAAGTCCTGTGAAAATTGAAGATTCTATAAAAGGAGTTTTATTTTACAGCCCATCAGGAATTGAAAGTTATTTGAAGAAAAATGACACTAACAGAACTGCTTTTTGCATTGGTGAATCAACCGCTAATGTTGCAAGAAAGTACTTTAAAAATGTTGAAGTCTCTAATTTACCAAGTGTTGAAGATGTTCTAGAATTGGTAAAAATTTATTTTTCAAATCCTAACTTTTAAACTTTACAACTCTCAAACTAAAAACAATGTTTAGAACAAGAAGACTCAGAAAAACACCAGCCATCAGAAGATTGGTGAGAGAAACCAATTTGTCTGTTGACGATTTTATCTATCCCCTTTTTATTGAAGAAGGCACCAATATTGAAACAGAAATTGTTTCTATGCCCGGCATCAAACGTTTTTCTTTGGATAGAATTTCAAAAGAATTAGACGAAGTTGTTGCCCTAAAAATTCCTGCAGTATTGCTTTTTGGAATTCCGTCAAACAAAGACACTGAAGGTACAGAAACTTGGAACGAAAACGGGATTATGCAAAAAGCCATTCGTTTCATCAAACAAAAGTATCCAGATTTGTATGTAATTACAGATGTTTGTTTTTGCGAATATACTTCTCATGGACATTGTGGAATTATCCACGAAAATGATGTTGATAATGATGCTACTTTGGTAAATATTGCCAAGCAAGTTATTTCTCACGCAAAAGCGGGTGTTGATATGGTGGCACCTTCAGGAATGATGGATGGAACTATTGAAATAGTGCGTCAATCTTTGGATAATTCAGGTTTTTCTGATTTGCCAATTATGGCATATTCAGTAAAATATGCCTCTGCCTTTTACGGTCCTTTTAGAGATGCAGCAGATTCTGCACCTACTTTTGGCGACCGAAAAACCTATCAAATGGATCCTGCAAATAGAGAAGAAGGTCTGCGAAAAGCCACTTTTGATGATGAAGAAGGAGCTGATATTTTGATGGTAAAACCAGCTTTGTCATATCTAGATATTATTCGCGATTTAAAAAATAATTTTGACAGACCTATTGCATGTTATAATGTAAGTGGTGAATATGCCATGATCAAAGCAGCTGCTGAGAAAGGTTGGATTGATGGTGAAAAAGTAATGATGGAAAGTTTGTTGTCTATGAAAAGAGCAGGAGCAGATATTATCATTACCTATTTTGCGAAAGAGGCAGCAAAAATATTGAATAAATAGCCAAAAGCTTATATCCTAAAGCATGAAACATAAAATGTTTAAAATATCACAAAAACTATACGAAAAAGGATTGGTAAATCTTGTTGGTGCTGTAAATTCTCCAGTAAGAGCATTTTCATCAGTTGGTGGAAATCCGTTGTTTATCAAAAAAGCAAAAGGTTCTAAAATTATTGATGTTGACGACAATGAATATCTAGATTTGGTATTGTCTTATGGTCCAATGGTTTTGGGTCATCGTCACAAAAAAGTACAAAAAGCGGTTCATAAAGCGCTAAAAAGTGGCTATTCATTTGGAGCATCCACAGAAAACGAAATTATTTTAGCAAAAATAGTTTGTGACGCTTTTCCAGGAATGGACAAAGTACGCTTCGTAAATTCTGGAACTGAAGCTGTTATTAGTGGCATTCGCTTGGCAAGAGCGTTTACTGGAAAAGATAAAATCATCAAATTTTCTGGCTGTTATCATGGACATCAAGATGCATTATTAGTTGCTGCAGGATCAGGATTGGCGACTTTGAGTTTGCCAGGAAGTTTAGGTGTTCCTGAAGGGGCTGTAAAAAATACCTTAATTGCTGAATACAATAATTTAGAAAGTGTTAAAATGCACTTTGAAAATGATGACAATATCGCAGCAGTCATCATTGAACCTATTTGTGGAAATATGGGCGTTGCTATTCCACAAAATAATTTTTTAAAGGATTTAAAATCCTTTTTAGAAACTAAAAATTCTCTCTTGATTTGTGATGAGGTCATGACAGGTTTTCGTTCAAAATTTGGTGGTGCACAAGAATTATTGGGTGTTGAAGCGGATATTACTTGTTTAGGAAAAGTAATTGGTGGTGGATTTCCAGTAGGTGCTTATGGTGCAAGAAATGAAATTATGGAAAAAGTCGCGCCTTTGGGTGGCATGTATCAAGCAGGAACTTTGAGTGGGAATCCAATTGCAATGGCAGGAGGAATTTCAACATTGACCGAATTAAAAAGACAAAATCCGTACCAAAAGTTTGAGGAAATTGGGGGTATTTTGGAAGTGATCTTATCTGAAACTGCCAAAAAATATGAAGTAGATTTGGTTGTAAATCGTTTTGGTTCGATGATGAATCCGTTTTTTACAAATTCAAAAGTCACCAATTTCAAAGAAGCACAAACTTCAGACACCAAAAAGTTTGCAGTTTTCTTTTGGGAAATGATTAAAAACGGGGTGTTTTTACCTCCATCACAATTTGAAGCTTGGTTTTTGTCTTCAGCAATTTCAGAAAAAGATATTAAAATATTTGCAAAAGCTGTTGACAAAGCGATGATAGCAGTTTCTCAAATAGAAAATTAATTGTAAAAAAATTAAACCGCAAAGACGCCAAGAAACGCAAAGAAAAAACCTTTGCGTCCTTTGCGTTTAAACTTTGCGAACTTTGCGTTTAAAAAAGAACATTGCTTTTAAAATTTTAAAAAAATGACTGAAAATAAAATTGCTGAAATAATAGTTGATTGTTCTTTGAAAGTTCACAGAGCATTAGGTCCTGGTCTTCTTGAGAGTGCTTATGAAGAATGTTTGTTTTATGAGTTGAGAAAAGGAGATTTGATAGTAGAAAAACAAAAGCCACTTCCTTTGATTTATGAAGATGTTAAGTTGGATGTTGGTTATAGAATAGATTTATTTGTCGAAAATAAAGTGATTATTGAATTAAAATCTGTGGAAAATCTTACAGACGTTCATCTTGCTCAAATTTTAACATATTTAAAATTATCTGACTGTAAATTGGGTTTGTTAATCAATTTTAATGTTGCACTTATAAAAAATGGAATTAAAAGAGTAGTAAATAATTTATAATTGAAATAAATTAAACTGCTAAGACTCTAAGAACCGCATAGAAAAAAACTCTCTAACCTTTGCGAAAACCTCTGCGTCTTTTCGGTTAATTAGAAATTTACGCCTTTGCGTTTAAATAAAATAGAATGATAAAAAACGACCTATTTCTCAGAGCCTTAAAAGGCGAAACTGTTCAAAGACCTCCAGTTTGGATGATGCGTCAAGCAGGACGCTTTTTGCCTGAGTTCAGAGCACTCAGTGAAAAATACGATTTTTTCACACGTTGTCAAACTCCAGAATTGGCATCAGAAATCACTGTGCAACCCATTCGTAGATTCGGAATGGATACTGCTATTTTGTTTTCTGATATATTAGTTGTCCCACAAGCAATGAATATTGAGGTGCAAATGAAACCCAATTTTGGACCCTATTTGCCCAATACGATTCGCAGTCAAAAAGACTTAGACAATGTTGTTATTCCTGATGTGTATCAAGAATTAAATTACGTTTTTGAAGCTATAAAAATAGCGAAAGAAAAACTAAACAACGAAGTTCCTTTGATAGGTTTTGCTGGTTCTCCTTGGACAATTTTTTGTTATTGTGTTCAAGGTCAAGGTTCTAAAACTTATGAAAAAGCAAAAGAATTGTGTTTTACCAATCCTATTGTAGCACACTCATTTTTGCAGAAAATTACAGATACCACCATTTTATATCTAAAAGCAAAAGTGGCTGCTGGCGTTGATGCAGTGCAAGTTTTTGATTCTTGGGGTGGCATGTTGTCGCCAACAGATTATCAAGAATTTTCTTGGCAATACATTCAGCAAATAATTGATGCCTTGAAAGATTTGAGTCCTGTAATTGCTTTTGGTAAAGGTTGCTGGTTTGCATTGGATGTTATGGGAAAATCGGGTGCCTCAGCATTGGGCGTTGATTGGACGTGTTCCCCCAAAAATGCGCGTTATTTATCTGGAGGAAACATCACTTTACAGGGAAATTTAGATCCTTCAAAATTATTGTCTTCTCCTTCGGAAATCAAAAAGATGGTGCATCAAATGATCAACGAGTTTGGGAAAGATAAATATATCGTTAATTTAGGACACGGAATTTTACCAAATATTCCGCTCGAAAATGCGAAAGCCTTCGTGGATGCTGTGAAGGAATATCGCCAATAATTTTTTTTGGGCGTTCCCTAAAGGTCGCGCTTTCGGCAGTCGCTTCCCGCAAAAATGCGAGAGAGCTCCAACAATGCCTCAATCGCTAACGCAAACCTAGTATATGATAAAAAATATCGTTCTTGGAATAAAAGCTTATGTCGGTGCTATTGCATTAATTTCAAAATTAAAACTTTGGAAATATTTCATAATTCCAGTATTTATAAGCATTTTGACAGCTGTTTTTATCGGATTTGAAGCTTATATTTTGTCTGATAATATTGGTGCTTTTATCTCAAAAGCTTGGATTTGGGATTGGGGAAAAGAAATATTTACCTCTGTCAGTAATTTCCTTGGTGTGGTCTTTATTATTGTACTAGGATTGATTGTTTACAAACACATTATTTTGGCACTATCTGCGCCATTTATGAGTATTGTTTCAGAAAAAATAGAACATCACTTGTATAGAAATCGAAAACATTTGCATCGAAAGTCTTCTTTTTTTGAGCAATTAATCCGAGGAATTAGAATAAATAGTAGAAATTTATTCAAAGAATTGTTGTTCAGTTTACCGCTTTTAATCTTGAAATTTGTTCCAATTGTCAACCTATTTTCAACCATGCTATTGTTTTTATTACAGGCATATTATGCAGGTTTTGGGAATATGGATTACACGTTAGAACGTCATTTTAAATACAAAGATAGTGTTGATTTTATTCAAAAAAGAAGAGGTTTTGCTATTGGAAATGGGATTGTTTTTATGCTGTGTTTATTGATTCCTTTTGTCGGAATTATCATTGTTTTGCCATTGTCAATAACTGCTGCAACCACAACAACACTTAGTTTGTTGCACGATAAAAACGAAATTATTTATGAAAAATAAGTTTTATAACTACATAGAAAATCTTCAAAATACCATTACTTCAACGTTAGAAACAATTGATGGAAAAGCAATTTTCAGAGAAGATATTTGGCAACGTGAAGAAGGTGGAGGTGGCAACACCAGAGTCATTGAAAACGGAGCCATTTTCGAAAAAGGAGGTGTAAATATTTCTGCTGTTCATGGAGATTTGCCTGAGGTTTTACGAAATCAATTTGGGGTGAAAAAAGGTAATTTTTTTGCTTGTGGATTGAGTTTGGTGTTGCATCCAACAAATCCATTTATCCCAACAGTTCATGCAAATTGGCGATATTTTGAAATGTATGATTCACAAGGTGAGATTGTTACGCAATGGTTTGGTGGTGGTCAAGATTTGACACCTTATTATTTGTTTGAGGAAGATGCAATTCATTTTCACCAAGTTTGTAAAACGGCTTGTGACAAGCATCATCCCCATTTTTATCCCATTTTCAAGAAAAATTGTGACGGGTATTTTTGGAATGCACACAGAAATGAAGCACGTGGAATTGGTGGTTTGTTTTTCGATTATTTGAAAGAAACTGAGGAATTTTCATTAGAAAATAGATATGATTTTGTGACAGAAATTGGCAATAGTTTTTTAGAAAGTTATGTTCCGATAGTTGAAAAAAGAGGGAATTTTACTTTCAACCAACAACAAAAAGATTGGCAAGAAATTCGCAGAGGTCGTTATGTAGAATTCAATTTGGTGCATGACAAAGGCACACTTTTCGGATTGAAAACCAATGGACGCATAGAAAGTATTTTAATGAGTTTGCCACCAAAAGTACAGTGGAAATACGACCATCAACCTGAAGAAAATTCAGAGGAATCAAAACTGATTGCTGTTTTAAAAAATCCCAAAAGTTGGGTATAGGTTTTTTATAAAATCTATAAAACGCTTCTTAAATTAGATATTTCGTAACTTTTAAGGATGTAAATCGTAATTTATTGTTAATTACATAATTTTATATTCAAATATCTTTTGTTTTTCAAATCTTTTTTCCAAAAATGTCATCCCTTTTTTTTGTATTTTTGCAATCAGAAAACCAAATTACATGTCAAGATTTGAATTAAAACTGCCAAAAATGGGTGAAAGTGTTGCTGAGGCAACCATTACATCTTGGTTAAAAGAAGTTGGAGATACTATTGAATTGGACGAAGCTGTTGTGGAAATTGCAACAGACAAAGTAGATTCTGAAGTGCCAAGTGAAGTTGAAGGAACTTTGATTGAAATCTTATTTGAAAAAGATGCAATTGTTCAAGTTGGACAAACCATTGCTATCATTGAAACAAATTCTGGTGCTGCTCCAAAAATTCAAAAAGAAGTAGTTGAAACCCCAGTTGAGGTGCAAGAAGTTGAAAAAACCATTGAAAAAGCCATCGAAATTGTGGCAACTCCCATCACAAAGACTTCTGATTCTGGTAAATTTTATTCGCCTTTAGTGCGTAACATCGCTCAAACTGAAGGAATTTCCATGCAAGAATTGGAATCGATTTCAGGAACTGGAAAAGATGGCAGAGTTACCAAAGAAGATATTTTACAGTTTATAGAACATAAAAAAGTTGCTCCAAAAAACGTGGCAACTGCAATGCCTGTTCCCGAAAAAGTAGCCACTACAATCCAAAAAGAGCAACCAAAAGCGCCTGTTTCTGTGAATGGTGGTGACGAAATTATTGAAATGACACGAATGGGCAAGTTGATTGCGAAACACATGGTGGATTCTGTGCAAACTTCCGCTCATGTGCAATCTTTCATTGAAATTGATGTTACGAATATTGTGAAATGGCGTGAAAAAGTAAAAGATGCTTTCTTTAAAAGAGAAGGAGAGAAGCTGACTTTTACACCTATTTTGATGCAAGCTGTGGCATCTACCATCAAAAAATATCCGATGATTAACATCACTGTTGATGGGGATAAAATTATCAAACGTAAAAATATCAATTTGGGCATGGCAGCTGCTTTGCCTGATGGAAATCTCATTGTTCCTGTGATTAAAAATGCAGACCAACTGAATTTGGTAGGCATGACCAAGCAAGTGAATGATTTGGCAAACAGAGCAAGAATCAATCAACTAAAACCTGACGAAATCCAGAATGGAACTTATACTGTTACCAATGTGGGTAGTTTTGGTTCTGTGATGGGCACACCAATAATCAACCAACCACAAGTTGCTATTTTGGCTTTGGGCGCTATCAGAAAAGTGCCTGCAGTGATTGAAACTCCTGATGGTGATTTTATCGGCATTAGACAGAAAATGTTTGTGTCACATTCGTATGATCACAGAGTGGTGAATGGCGCTCTTGGTGGCATGTTTATCAGCACGTTAAAAGATTATTTGGAGTCTTGGGATTTGAATCAGGATTTTTAAATTTCGGGTTTAAAATTCAAAATTTAAGGTTTATTTTACTTAGACAAATTCTCATCTAAGAGAAGTTTCATGAAGCTAATTCAATTTTGGTAATACTTTCTCTATTAGCGGTAAAAGACAAGACAGCCAATATTTTTTCTTTATCAAGTTGAGGAAAATCTACAATAATCTCTTCAATAGACATTCCAGATGCTAAAAAAGACAAAACATCAGCAACCGTTAATCGAGTTCCTTTAATACATGGTTTTCCGCTTCTAATTTCAGGATTTATCGTGATGTGTTTTTGCCAATTTTCCATGAATCGTAAATTTGAATTTAAATATAGTTAATATTTAATACAAAACTAGATTTGATTTTTGATTCCGTTATTGCGAATTTGATTTCGCGTATTTAAGGTTCAAATCCGCTATCCCCCAGCTAGCGCAAGCGTCTCGCTCGTGCCAGTAATTGATTAGTGTGAATACGAGGAGACGCTCGCACTAGCGTGGGATACATGTCACTCTATTGTTGATGTATGTCACTCTATTGTTGATGTATGTCACTCTATTGTTGACGCATGTCGCTTTATTGCTGACGCATGTCGCTTTATTGTTGACGCATGTTGCTCTATTGCTGATGTATATTGTTTGCGGAACGCTCCAACAATAGAGCGTCAAGAAGTTACCATAAATCAGCAAAAAGTAACAATAAGACAGCAAGAAGTAACCATAAAGCGACATTTATCTAACATGAAGCAACTTGTTGTAACCTCAAAGCGGAATGTGTTAAAGGAAAAGCGGAATGTTTTGAAGTTTTGGGGTGGAGGGCATAGATTTCAAATCTGTGCTATGATTTTTTTAATTTTTTTAAATCTTCTAATTTGTTTACAATTCCCCAGCTAGTGCGAGCGTCTCGCTCGTGCCCGCAATTTAGTTCAAATCAATTTCTAAAATAGTTTGATCATCATTTCCATAATTTCTAGTACTGCTATATTTCCAATCTATTGGATTTGTCACAAAACCTGCTTCTACAGGATTGTTATGAATGTAATTTAATTTCTGTTCAAAAACTTTTAATGACCAAATTTCAATTGGTTGATTATTTTGTTGCCAAAATTGTCTAAACTGCACGTTGCTATTTTTCATTCCAGCTTTTTCAAACAACCAAAGTAACCATTCTTTTCTGCTTTCTTGTGGGTTTTCTTCGATAGCTTTTAGCATTTTCTTTGAAGTAAAACCTTTTAAATCTCTTATTAAACCCGATGGATCGCCTAATGAAGAACGAAAAATTAAATGCACATGACTTGGCATGATGCAATAACCATACAGTTCTATACCTTTTTGTTTTCTGCAATAATCAAATGATTCAATCATAATATCAAAATAATCAACTCTTGTAAAGACGTCTATCCAATATACGGTTGCAAATGATATAAAATAAGCTTCATTTGCTTCTCTAAATTTATACTTCCTGCTCATTATTTATAGATAGTGATTTTTATTTTCTTTGCGGGTACGAGCGGGACGCTCGCACTAGCGGGGCGTTAATAGGAATTACGGGAGTCTTAAAAGGAATTAGGGATACATTAATAGGAGTTTTGGGTACTTCATTAAGAATTAATAAAGAAGCTTATCAAATATAAGTACTTTTCTTTGTGGGCACGGATTTCAAATCCGCGCTATCGGGTTTTTAAAAAGTAATTTCATAAAAAAAGCTCGTTTTTGAAATTTCAATAACGAGCTTTTTTAGTTTTTATATATCCAGAAAACTATGCCAACATGGTCACAGGATTTTCAATAAAGGTTTTCAACGTTTGTAAAAATTGAGCACCAACTGCACCATCAACAGTTCTGTGATCGCAGGTTAATGTCAATTTCATGGTGTTTCCAACTACAATTTGTCCGTTTTTAACCACTGGTTTTTCTACAATAGCACCTACAGATAAAATCGCAGAATTTGGTTGATTGATAATCGAAGTGAAACTTTCGATGCCAAACATGCCTAAGTTAGAAACTGTAAACGTACTTCCTTGCATTTCTGCAGGCGTTATTTTTTTGTTTCTTGCTTTTCCAGCCAAATCTCTAACAGCTGCTCCAATTTGAGTCAAACTCAATTGATTGGTGTGTTTGATTACAGGCACTAACAAACCATCTTCAACAGCAACAGCCACTCCAACATGAATGTGACTGTGGTATTTTGTATTTTCGTCAGTCCAAGAAGTATTTACTTGTGGATGTTTTTGCAATGCCATTGCACACGCTTTCACAACCATATCATTGAAAGAAACTTTGGTATCAGGAATTTGATTGATTACATTTCTTGATGCCATAGCATTGTCCATATCCACTTCAATATTCAAACTGAAATCAGGAGAAGAAAACTTAGAATTGCCTAAAGATTTCGCAATAGCTTTACGCATTTGTGAATTTTTCACTTCTTCTGAACTTTCTTCGCCAGCAGCAACAAAATTCACGGCAGGTTTTACGTTTTCAGTTTTAGGAGCTTCTACTACTTTTGCAGCAGGCGTAAAGTTTTCAATATCTTTTTTGATGATTCTGCCATTTTCTCCGGAACCATTTACCTCTGATAAATTAATGCCTTTATCAGAAGCTATTTTTTTAGCCAAAGGCGATGCAAAAATTCTTCCGTTTGAAGCACTAGAATTTGAATTTGTAGTTTCCGATTTTGAAACTTCTACTTCTTTTTCCACTTTTTTTTCATCAGTTTTTTCTGATGTTGTAACTGAGCTAGCTGTAACATTTCCAGAAACAATTCCAGAAACATCAGTTCCAGCAGGACCAATAATGGCTAATAAACTATCAACAGGAGTTGTTTCACCTTCTTGAACGCCAATGTATAAAAGGGTTCCTTCATAGAAAGATTCAAATTCCATGGTGGCTTTATCTGTTTCAATTTCAGCCAAAATATCACCTTCAGAAACAGCATCACCTACTTTTTTTAACCAAGAAGCCACAGTTCCATCAGTCATAGTATCACTCAAACGTGGCATTGTCACTACTTGAACTCCATCAGGAATTGCAGTAACTTCAGGAGTTGTTTTTTCGTTGATTTCTTCTTTTATTTCTGATTTTGGAGCTTCCGTTTTGATTTCTTTTGGAGCTTCCGTTTTTCCACTTATAAGTCCAGAAATGTCTTCACCTTCTTCACCAATAATGGCTAATAATTGATCAACAGGAGTCGTTTCACCTTCTTGAACGCCAATATATAACAATGTTCCTTCATGAAAAGATTCAAATTCCATGGTAGCTTTGTCGGTTTCAATTTCTGCTAAAATTTCTCCTTCTTCAACTTTATCACCTACTTTTTTCAACCATTTTGCCACAACACCTTCTTCCATGGTGTCACTCAATCTGGGCATATTTATAACTGTAGCCATATCTTAACTTATAAAAGGATAATTTTTTTGTTCATACACCATATCATACATTTGCTGAGTTTCAGGATATGGAGATTCTTCTGCGAATTTTTCACATTCTGCAACTAAATCTTTCACTTGCTTGTCAATAGCAGCAATTTCTTCGTCAGTAGCATATTTATTTTCAATAATAACATCCAAAATTTGTGTAATAGGATCTATTTTTTTGTATTCTTCAACTTCGTCTTTGGTTCTATAATGTTGTGCATCAGACATTGAATGACCTCTATATCTGTAGGTTTTCATTTCTAAAAATGTAGGGCCATCACCACGTCTTGCTCTTTGAATTGCTTCATCAACAGCTTCTGCAACTTTTATAGGATTCATGGCATCCACAGGGCCACAAGGCATTTCATATCCTAAACCAAGTTTCCAAATATCGGTATGATTTGCAGTTCTTTCTACAGAAGTTCCCATGGCATACCCATTATTTTCACAAATAAAAATTACTGGTAATTTCCACAACATGGCTAAGTTAAATGCTTCATGTAGAGAACCTTGTCTTGCAGCACCATCACCAAAACAGGTTAAGGTTACAGCATCACTTCCTTTATATTTGTCAGCAAAAGCAAGTCCAGCACCCAAAGGAATTTGACCTCCAACAATTCCATGACCACCATAAAAACCAAATTCTTTTGAGAAAATATGCATAGAACCACCCATTCCTTTTGATGTTCCTGTTACTTTTCCATACAATTCAGCCATTACTTTTCTAGGATCTTCACCCATTCCAATTGGTTGCACGTGATTTCTATAGGCAGTAATCATCTTGTCTTTTGATAAATCCATAGCATGAATTGCACCTGCTAAAATGGCTTCTTGACCATTGTATAGATGCAAGAAACCTCTCACTTTTTGTTGGATATAAACAGAAGCTAATTTATCTTCAAATTTTCGCCAAAAGAGCATGTCTTTGTACCAATCTAAATAGGTTTGTTTGGTGATTTCCTTCATTTTTTATAATTGTTGTAAGTAGTGTAAATTAAAAAACGGATTTTTTAAAATTGAGTTACAAAAATAGCAGTTTTATAAACAATAAAAAAACTTGATTTTAGGTATTTTCCCGAAAACGTTTTCGGGGTTATTTATTTGTCTTTAGGTTCTCTAATTATTAATGCTATTACTTTAGCTCCTTTGGCAAGGTTCCAAAAATCTGAAAAAACTTCTCTTTTGAAATCATCAAATAAAGTAAAAGCACCTGTATTAGGTCTTAATCCTCCTTCATTAACAGCTAAAATTTCAATTTTATTAAATCCAATGTCTAATGGAATTTTAATAATATCTATTTTCCCTGCTGCCAATAAATTAATATTTTCCATAAAGGGTTTTCCATTTTTTAGAACAGTAATTATATCACCATCTATTTGCCCAAAATCGAAACAAAATAAATTTATAAATAGTGATTTAGTTCTAAAAATCCCAATATCTTTATCAATCATTGGAATTTGTAAGGTGTTTTTTTCAATGAATTTTTGAAATTTTATTTTTCTATCTAACTCTTTAGTTATTAACCCTTTTTTGTTAAAGGAATCTAATTCCTTGAGTTTTTTGAGTTTTTCTTTTTCTTTTTCGTAAGCGCTTTTAAATCCATCAGTGCCATCCAAATCAACAGCTTCAGGTTTTTTAACTTCTTTCGAATTATTTAAAATGATCGTTTTCTTTTTCCCTTTTTCTTGAGAGCCATTTGAACCATCAATTTGTGAAAATGAATTTAGTGCTAAAAAAAATGCTAATATTAGTAAAATAGATTTCAAAAATTGGTATGTCATCAAGAATTATTTTTCAATTCTATACAAAAATAATGCCTATTTTAAAACTCTCAGTTTAAATACTGTTAAAACTTTATTCAATCGGAAAATTGAAATAAGTTTCAGGAAAAGGTTCATTTTTCAATGTAAAATGCCACCATTCATTGTCATATGGATTAAATCCGTTTTCTAATAAAATTTTTCTTAAAAGCAGCCTATTTTCTTGTTGCTTTTTTGTAATTTTTTTATAAAATGGATGCGATTCTTCTCCGAAAAAATCATACGAGCTTCCCATGTCTAATTCTTTTCCTGTATTGAGTTTTATCAAAGTTACATCAACAGTACTTCCTCTTGTATGACCTGATTTTGAGGCTATATATCCTTTAAAAAATAGTTGGGATTTAGGTACTTTTGGATAAAATTCTTTTTTCATTAAAGTATCATTCAATGCTTTTGCCCATTTCACAAAATGATTGACAGCTTGTTGTGGTCTATAAGCATCAAAAATTTTCAAACCTAATCCTTCTTTTTTTAAAATAGCTTGTACTTTTTTTAAGGCAATTGCAGTTTGTTGTGTCATTATAATGCAATCATTTTTATAGCCGTCAATAGGTTTTCCAATAAAATTGTGATTTCCTAAATACTTTAATTCTGATTGAATTGTATTATCAATGTCTGATAAATACACAAAACCAATTGGCATTTTTTGAGCATTAAATGCCAAAACAAAACTCAATAAAAAGAAGAATATGCAGTTTTTCATACCTCAAAAGTACAGAATTTTTTTATGTGATGAAAAGTTGAATAATATTGGTTAATTTTGGGGTATGGAACAATTGACTTTAACCACACCAGCGTTACTATTTTCGGCAATTTCTTTAATCATGTTGGCTTATACAAATCGTTTTTTGGCGTATGCAGCTGTGATTAGAAGTTTGCACGATAAGTATTTAAAACAAAAAGACAATTCATTATTACGTCAAATTCAAAATTTAAAAAAGCGTTTAAATCTCACAAAATGGATGCAAATATTTGGGATTTCAAGTTTGTTATTGTGTGTGTTAACGATGTTTTTGATTTATGTTGATGAACATCTTTTTGCAGCCTATTTTTTTGGATTTGCATTAATCTTATTAATTGTTTCTTTGGCATTATTGATTAAAGAAATTCATATTTCAACGCAAGCTTTACAACATCATATTGCTGATATTGAGGAGTTTTTGACAAAAAACTAATTTTCAAATTCTACTATTTTATAAAAAAGTAAGCGCCGTTTTTTACAAAACGACGACTTACCAAGTAAACTAATAAAACCAAGTATTAGTAATTTTTAATTTCCAGAAATACTTCCTCCAGAAGTTGTTTTTTTTGTCGATTTTTTAGGGTTTCCAGCATAATCAATATCTCCACCACTTGTTGCGGTTGCGTTGATACTTTCTGATGCAAAAATATCGATTTCAGCGCCACTTGTCACATTAGCAACAACAGTTTCACTTTCTAATGATTTTGCTCTTATAGATGCACCACTTGTAGCATTTGAATTGTGAGCTTTTGTTTTTCCAGCGATTTTTAAATCTGCACCACTAGTTGCGACAGTTATTATTGAATTTGCTTCTACAGAAAAATTGATTTCAGCACCACTTGTTGCAATTACTGATAATGTATCTGTTTTGAAAATAGTTTCATTAGTAACAAACGCACCACTTGTAGCACTTATTTCGTTTAAATTTTTAACAGTTACAAATACTTTTTTTGATGCTGCTTTCCAAATACTTTTTTCAGCATAAATTTTTAGAACTCCATTTTCAACTTCTGTAAAAATGAGTTCGTGCAAATTTTCGTCAGCTTCTAAAACAATTTTATTTTCAATTCCTTGAGAAATTTCTAAATCTAAACCTGTGCTCACTTTAATTTTTGAAAAATCAGCATTGGGTGTTCTGTTTTTTGTAACAACATTTCTATTGCCATTAATTCCGTTAAACATTTCAACTCCACACGAACTAAAAAGTGTTGTAATTACTACTAAAGAAAGCATTTTTTTGATGATTGGTTTCATAATTTTTTATTTTTTAAATGATATGTCAAAAGTCTGTAATTTGTTGTTTTTTTCTAAAAAAGTTTTACTGTATTGTTGTTTTTTTTAGATGAATTGTCATTAAAATGAAACTTCATTTCCAGTATTTGATTTTTCTAAATTTTTAGTTTCAATACTTTCACAATCAGTACATTTTAAACTACTTTCTGTGATAATAAAATGATGATTTGCCATGTCTTTGTCATAAATATCACCTTCATTTTCAACATCGTATAAAAAGTTTTTGGTTGAATTATCTAAGTAAATAATTGATTTTTCTGTTAAAAAAACCGTGATTTCAATAACTTCATCTTTCCATAAATTTTTGATTTCTGATATATAGAAAGCGTCTAAAACCAAGGTTTTATCTTCTAATTTATAGTGATATGCGATTGTTTTTGCATTTTCTTTTGCGTTCGTTTTATTTTTCTCTTTCGAACTTTTTGTAACAATAACATAGTTTTCATTCGTAGAACTTTTTTTGATATCAACTTTTACATAGTTTGAATACGTTATTTTTTTACCATTGATTTCAACTTCTTCTTTGTGCGAACTTCTTCTTAAATTGCTTCTATAAAAAATGCTATCATCATTTTTCATTTTCAGAATAAGTGTGTCATTTGCAACAACTGGAATCGGAGTTTTCTCAACAATTTCTCCATAAGAGGCATGTGAAGTTGCATAATCTAATCCTGTGAAAATGAACCCTAATAAAGAGATTAACCAAATTCCAAGTAACGTTAACGAAGCAGCTTTGTTCAATTTTTTGACATTGCTTGACAACATTCTCAATCCTAAAATAAAGAGCATTAAAAATGGAATTCCGATGAATAAAAATCCAAAAGTCATTAATAACCAGTTTGGCATTACTGAATCATAAAAAAACGGCGGATAATGAACAAAATTTCCATCAACTTGCAACCATTCTAAGCTTCCAATTGAAAACCCTCCAATAATTAGAGATAAAATAACAGCTGCAGAAATAAATATGATGAAGATGCCAATAATTTTTCCAATTATTTTGAAAATTGATTGAATAATTGTGGCAATAGTATTTATTAAATCTTGTAAACCGTTATTTTTTGTTGCCTTTCCCGAAAAAGTTCTATTCATTTTTTCTGAAATTTCTGAAGCGCCTTCTTTTATTTTATCAGAAGCTTTATTGGCAGCATCTTTCAAATTTTCAGAAACATTGTTGAATTCTTCACGGATTTTTCGTTCAATATTGTCAATATTTACAGGAGTTCCTTCCATTTGCAATTTTTCGGCTGTGGTTTTTGCTTCTGGTAATAAAATCCAAAGAATGATATAAAGCAAGAATCCAAATCCTCCAAAAATGAACAAGGCTAGCAATCCTAAACGCACCCAAATGGTATCTACATCAAGGTAATGTGCTAATCCTGAAGCAACACCACCTAAAAATTTGTCTTCACCATCTCTAAATAATTTTTTTGTTGATGTTGAAGTACTTTGATACGAATAACTTTTTTCAGCAAAAGTATCATCAACATCAGCATAATCTTCAGGTTGTCCCATAATTTTGATGATATCTTCAATATCTTGGTCATTCACCACTTGTCTTGCATCCGTAATTTTTTCTGATAACAATTCACTAATTCTTGCTTCAATATCAGCAATAATTTCGTTTTTTCCTTGAGGATCGTCACTTAATGATTTAGAAATAGATTCTAAATATCGTTTTAGTTTCAGGTAGGCAGTTTCATCAATATGAAAGAAAAATCCGCCTAAATTTATGTTGATAGTTTTATTCATTGTTGGTTGGTTTTTTACTAATTATTTGGTTTACAGCATTTACTAAATTAATCCATGTTTTGTCTAATTCTTTTAAAAACATGCCTCCGTTTTCGGTTAAAACGTAATATTTTCTTGGTGGTCCTGAGGTTGATTCTTCCCATCTGTAGGTTAATAATCCAGCGTTTTTTAAGCGAGTTAATAACGGATAAATGGTGCCTTCAACCACAATCATTTCTGCACTTTTGAGTCCAGAAAGTATTTCAGAAGTATACGCATCTCCATTTTTTAGAATGGCTAAAATGCATAATTCTAAAACCCCTTTTCGCATTTGTGCTTTTGCGTTTTCAATCTTCATAATTGGTGGTTTATTTTATAAATTTTATAGTTAAAGGATATTTATAATTTTCTCCTTCTTTTGCTTTTAATGCAGCCATGATTATCAATATAATTCTAATAATCATCATCAAACCCATGACGGATCCAAAACCTAAAAATCCAAAAAAACTTTCAGAATCAAGGTCAAAATTGAATTCAAACCATTCAAAATTACTATTATTATTGATGTTTCTAAAAAACGTTCCCAACGCAAAAGGCACAAAAAACATGGAAAAAATTAGTTGGTAAAGTGCAAAACTGATGTTGAAATTCACAGCTTCTTTTCCTTGTTCATCTAAAAATGTACTTCTGTTTTTTAATGTTTGCCAAGCAATTAATGGAGTTATAATACTTCCAAAGGGATACAAGTAACCTCCAAATCCACAAATATGAATTAAAAAAGCGTTCGTATTGTCATTGTTTTTTCTCATGATTTATATTGATATAATACTTTCTTATGCAAATATATGTTTAAAAAAAGGTATTATGCAATACATAGTACTAATAATTAACGTTTTGTTAACATGTCTCTATTTAAAAATGGATGGATTTATAAAAATGGCAATACATTTTTGTGTTATTTTTCCTTAAAAATAACTACTTTCGTTTAGAACTTTATTTAATGTTAGATGAAAATTACACCCAAAAACATCAATCGCTTTATGTTCTTTAAACTTCCTTTGGGATGGTTGTCTGGAATGCGTGTTACGTTTTTAGATACATCTTCCTGCGTTGTTAAAATAAAATATCAGTGGTTGAACCAAAATCCGTTTCAAAGTATGTTTTGGGCAGCTCAAGGAATGGCAGCTGAGATGAGCACAGGTGTTTTGGTGATGAAAGAGATTAGAAACTCAAAAAAAAAAGTTTCGATGTTGGTCACATATCAAGAAGGAAATTTTTTTAAAAAAGCAACGGGTACTATTTTATTTACTTGTAATGAAGGATCAAAAGTGGGCGATGCCATTCAAGAATCGATAAAAACTGGAGAGGGCCAAGTGGTTATTTTAAATTCGCAAGGAATCAATGAGCGTGAAGAGGTGGTTTCAAACTTTCAATTTCAATGGAGTTTAAGAGTCAAAAATGGTTAATTTTTTTATTTTTTCACGATACTTATAATTTTTTTTATTTTTTTTAAATAAAAAATCTAAAATTTAAAAATGTTTACTATATTTGCACTATATAATTGAAAAATTATGTAATTAATTGGGGGATTTTATTACATAGCAATTGAAAAAGAAAGTCGTGATTTATCACGACTTTTTAAGTTTTAATCAATTACATTTCCATAGAATGATATACATTTTGAACATCATCATCTTCATCTAATCGGTCTAACAATTTTTCAACATCAGTTTGTTGTTCTTCATTTAATCTAGTTGTGTTTGCAGGGATTCTCTCAAATCCTGATGATAAAATTTCAATATTGTTATTTTCGAAATACGATTGTAGTGCTCCAAATTGTTCAAAAGGTGCATAAATAATGATTCCTTCATCGTCATTAAAAACTTCTTCAACCTCATAATCAATCAATTCTAGTTCTAGTTCTTCCATATCCATTGAAATATCTTCTTTTTTCAGGGTGAAATTACAAGTATGATCAAACATAAAAGCTACAGAGCCAGAAGTTCCTAAATTTCCATCGCATTTATTAAAAGCCATTCTTACGTTTGCAACAGTTCTATTGTTATTATCAGTAGCAGTTTCAATTAAAATCGCAATACCATGAGGTGCATAACCTTCAAATAATACTTCTTTAAAGTTTGCAGTGTCTTTGTCAGTTGCCTTTTTTATTGCGCGTTCAACGTTTTCTTTTGGCATGTTTGCGGCTTTTGCATTTTGCATAACTGCTCGTAATCGTGAGTTTGTTTCTGGATTTGGACCACTTTCTTTTACAGCCATCACAATATCTTTACCTATTCTGGTAAATGTTTTTGCCATTGCTGACCAACGTTTCATTTTTCTTGCTTTCCTAAATTCGAACGCTCTTCCCATTTTATTGATATTTTATTTTTAACGTATGCAAATGTAAAAATTACTAACCTTTTAACCAATTTTATAAGATATTTTCAATCTTTGAAAATTAATTTAAAAGTTGATATACTTGTTTGGCAATTTCCAATTCTTCATTCGTTGGAATCACTAAAATTTTTACTAATGAATTTTCTGCTTGAATTTCTCTAAAATCTTTTGATTTTGAAGAATTTTTTTCATTATCCAAAATGATTCCTAAAAAATCTAGATTTTCACATACTAATTTTCTCATCAAATTAGAATTTTCTCCAATTCCAGCAGTAAAAATAATAGCATCTAATCCATTTAAAATTGTTGCATAAGCGCCAATAAATTTTTTAATACGGTGACTTGTTAATTCTAAAGCATTAATGCAATTTTCATCATTGTTATTGGCAGCTTTTTCTATTTCTCTTAAATCAGAAAATCCTGTTAAGCCCAATAATCCACCTTCTTTTTGTACTAAATTACTCACTTCAATAGCCGATTTTCCTAACGAATTCATCAAATAGAAAATCACAGATTGGTCAATATCTCCTGAACGAGTTCCCATGATTAAACCATTCATTGGACCAAAACCTAACGAATGTTCTACACTTGTTCCATTTTCAATTGCTGTCATACTACACCCATTCCCTAAGTGAATGGTGATGATTTTTTTGGAATTTTCTTCTCCTAAATATTCAATGGCTTTTTCAGAAACATATTTATGACTAGTGCCATGAAAACCATAAGTTCTGATATGGTATTTTTCTAAAAATTCGTTTTTGATGGCATATTGATATGCTTTTCTAGGCATTGTGTGATGAAAAGCTGTGTCAAAAATGGCAATTTGTTTCGCATCAGTAAAAATAGTTTCCGAAATTTCAATGCCTGTTAAATTTGCAGGATTGTGCAAAGGAGCTAATTCAAAAAGATTTCGGATACTGTTTTTTACATTTTCATCAATAACGACAGTTTTACTGAATTTATTTCCTCCATGAACTACTCTATGACCTACTGCAACAATTTCAGAAACTGAATTGAGGACACCAATTTTTGTATCTAAAAGCGCAGTTGTTATTTTTTTTAAACCAATTTCATGATTTTTAATTGCCACAGTTTCAGTGGTTTTATTTTCCTCTTTTTGATGTGTAAAAATGGCATCATTCATGCCAATTCTTTCAATCAAACCGGCACATTTTACTTGTTGTGAGGGCATTTCAATCACTTGATATTTTAAAGAAGAGGATCCTGCATTTAAAACTAAAATATTCATTTTATAATTGATTTGCTTGAATTGCAGTGAGCAAAACAGTGTTAAAAATATCATCTACAGTGCAACCTCTGCTCAAATCGTTAACAGGTTTGTTTAGTCCTTGCAACATTGGGCCAATAGCAAGAGCCCCTGTTTCTCTTTGAATGGCTTTGTAGGTATTATTTCCAGTGTTCAAATCTGGAAATATAAAAACAGATGCTTGACCCGCAACTTCAGAATTTGGTAATTTTGTTTTGGCAACTGACATGTCAACTGCAGCATCATATTGGATGGGACCTTCAATTTTTAATTCAGGATGCAATTTTTTTACGATTTCTGTGGCTTTTCTCACTTTTTCAACTTCTTCACCAATTCCTGACGAGCCTGAAGAATAAGACAACATAGCAATTTTTGGTTCAATGCCAAATGCTTTTGCAGATGCAGCTGATGAAATGGCGATTTCTGCCAATTCTTCGGCATTCGGATTTGGGTTCACAGCACAGTCTCCCATTACAGAAACTCTGTCAGACAAACACATAAAAAATACAGATGAAACAACAGAAACGCCCGGTTTTGTTTTGATAATTTGCAAAGCAGGTTTGATGGTGTGCATGGTTGTGTGAACAGCTCCAGAAACCATTCCGTCTGCTAAACCGTTCAAAATCATTAAGGTTCCATAATAAGAAACATCTCTGGTTAAATCTAAAGCAGTTGTTTCGGTCATTCCTTTGTGTTTTCTGGCATCATAAAGTGTTTTTGCAAAATCTTCATTATGAATCGAATCTTCAGGATTTAGAATTTTGATTTCATCCAAATTTATTTGCAAACCCAATTGATCAATTTTTTGTTTGATAGCAAATTTATCACCCAAAAGAGTTAAATCTACGATGTTTAATAATTGTAAACGAGCAGCAGCCTCAATAATTCGTTCGTCAGTTCCTTCTGGCAGCACAATATGTTTTCTGTTTGCTTTTGCTTTTTGAAGCAAATTATATTGAAACATGCTTGGCGTCAACTTTTCAGAACTGAAGGAAGATAAATTACTTGAAAGTCTGTTGACATCAACATAATTGTCAAAAGTATCTAAAGCAAGCAGAATTTTTTTACGATTTGTGGCATAAATTTTCGGATTTACGGCACCAATTTTGTTTGAAATATCAAAAGTACCACCTTCAACAGAGATAATGGGAACAGTAGCTTGAACACCTTCGATGAGATTTAGAATGGAATCTTCTGGCAATAAACTTCCTGTCAAAATAATTCCTGAAATTTTAGGATAATTGGTAGAAGCGTTTGCTTGTAAAGCTCCCAAAATAATATCAGCTCTATCACCTGGGGTAATCACCAAAGAATTTTCTTCAATTCTAGTCAAATAATTTCTCAATTGCATGGCTCCAATACTGAAACTTTCTATTGAATTGTCTAAAAACTGTCCACCAAAAAGAATTTTACCATGCAAAATTTCAACTACTTCTTTCATAGTGGGAAAAGCTAAAAAATTGATTTTTGGAATCACGTCCACATGAACACTTTTTGGAATCTTTTCTTGAAGTCCTTTTGAAATATAATCCAATTCATCTTTTTCTATTTTGTTGGCAATCAATCCAATAACATCTACTTCTTTTTTGATGAATGACTTATAAGTCAGCACCATTGTATTGATGAATTCTTTCTTTTTTTTGCCATTCCCAGCACCAACAATCAATACAGGAACTCCCAAATTCTTGGCTATCATTAAATTAACGTCTACTTCAGTGAAACCACCTTGACCAGAAAAATCGGTTCCTTCGATCAATACATAGTCAAATATTTTTTCTAATTTTTTATGTTTTTCAATAATACTTTGGATAACTTCATCTGTTTTTCCTTCGCCCAACAATGCTACAATTTCATTTTGTTCATAAGCGAAACAATCTTCATATTTCATATCAAGATTAAAATATTTGAGGGCTGTATAAGTATGATTATCATAAGTGCTATTTTCACCTTTGTTGATAATAGGTCTAAAATACCCAACTTTAGAGGATTTGTTGAGCATCATTCTTAAAAGCCCCAAAGACACTAGTGATTTTCCGCTATTGGGTTCAATAGTTGTGATGTATATTGATTTACTCATTTGTTTTTTAATTTTCGCAAAAGTAATTGTTTAAAAATCGACTAAAATTGATATTCATCATGTTTTAAAAAAATTACAATTTTTTTTTAAACTTGTAAAATTCCCAGGTTAAATTTCTTTTCGATAGGTGCATGATTGGCAGCTTCAATTCCAATTGAAATCCATTTTCGGGTATCTAAAGGATTGATAACAGCATCTGTCCAAATTCGAGCAGCAGCATAATAAGGAGAAATTTGTTTGTCATAGCGCGATTTTATCTTGTCAAGTAATTCTTGTTCTTTCTCAGGAGTGATGGTTTCGCCTTTCTTTTTTAATGACGCAGTTTCTATTTGTAGTAAAACCTGTGCAGCTGAATTTCCACTCATCACAGCCAATTCAGCACTTGGCCAAGCCACAATTAACCGTGGATCATACGCCTTTCCACACATGGCATAATTTCCTGCTCCATAAGAATTTCCAATAATAATTGTGAATTTTGGTACCACAGAATTGCTGACAGCATTTACCATTTTTGCACCATCTTTTATGATTCCTCCGTGTTCGGATTTGCTGCCAACCATAAAACCAGTGACATCTTGAAAAAAAACAAGAGGAATTTTTTTCTGATTACAATTCGCAATGAAACGGGTTGCTTTGTCAGCAGAATCATTATAAATAACGCCACCAAATTGCATTTCACCACTTTTCGTTTTTACCAATTTTCGTTGATTTGCCACAATCCCAACTGCCCAACCATCAATTCGAGCATAACCTGTTAAAATGGTTTTTCCAAAACCTTCTTTGTATTGATCAAATTCAGAATTATCAACCAAACGTTTGATAATTTCTAACATGTCATATTGTTCATTTCTTGCTTTTGGCAAAATTCCAAAAATATCATCAGGATTTTCAATGGGTTCAGTTGGTGAAATTCTGTTGAAACCTGCTTTGTCAAAATCACCTATTTTATCAATAATATTTCTGATTTTATCCAACGCATCTTTATCATCTTTTGCTTTATAATCAGTCACTCCCGAAATTTCGCAATGTGTGGTAGCACCACCCAAAGTTTCATTGTCAATAGTTTCGCCAATTGCCGCTTTTACCAAATAACTTCCTGCTAAAAAAATACTGCCAGTTTTATCAACAATCAAGGCTTCATCGCTCATGATTGGTAAATATGCGCCACCAGCTACACAACTTCCCATGACAGCTGCAATTTGAGAAATTCCCAAGCTACTCATGATGGCATTGTTTCTAAAAATGCGTCCGAAATGTTCTTTATCAGGAAAAATTTCGTCTTGCATTGGCAAATACACACCTGCAGAATCTACCAAATAAATGATTGGAAGTTTGTTTTCGATGGCAATTTCTTGCGCTCTTAAATTCTTTTTTCCAGTGATTGGAAACCAAGCACCCGCTTTTACAGTAGCATCATTGGCAACCACAATACATTGTTTTTTTTTGATGTAGCCAATTTTTACTACCACGCCTCCAGAAGGACATCCACCATGGTCAGCATACATTTCATCACCAGCAAAAGCAGCAATTTCTATTGATTTTGAATCTTTATCTAACAGATATTCAATACGTTCTCTGGCAGTTAACTTTCCTTGTTCGTGTAATTTGTCAATGCCTTTTTGTCCTCCGCCTAATTTTATTTTTGAAAGTTTTATGCGTAAATCAGATGCTAAAAGTTTGTTATAATCTTCGTTTTTATTGAAGTTAAGATCCATAGAAATAAGTTTTTTATGCTTTTGCTAAAATAGTTTTTTTAGTTGTAAGAATTAATGATATTTTCAACTGTATTAGAGATTTCATCATATTTTATTTGTTTTTCCAATCGATAAGAATCAGCTACTCTATCACCACAATTTTTTAAAGAGCAAGTTTCACAAGTCACGCCAACTGAATTTTTATCAAAAGTATTTTCATTAAAAAAACGAAGTTTCTTTTTTAGGTGAGGTGAGAGCAGCAATCCAATGCTTACACTTCTATTGATGTCTTTTTTAAAGGGATCAGGCGTTGCAGATGACAATACCAAATATTCGTTTTTGTTTTCGTAAGACGAAATTTGTACGCCAAAAGTGGCTCTTTTTTTGGATGATTTTTCTAGTTCTTGAATGGTTTTTATAGAAATCCATCGTCTGCAATAGTGCTCATTATTTCTATTTGCATGGGGTGCTTGTTGTTGGGTAATGTGCAATTCTTTGCTTAATCTAAATTCTGGCGAATGCGTTTTGTGAATAAAACGCAGAAAAAATAAATTTTTAATATTGAAGAATTTCGGTAAAATATTGGTCAACCGCTGGTAAAATGTTTCTTGCGAACAATTAAAATGATTCATAATTTCATGAAGTTTTAGAGGCTTCCATTCCTCTAAATTAAAGAAATTTGTGAGTTTTTCAATCAAATTTTTTCTCGGAATAATCAAGGCACCTGCAAAGTAAGACGCAATAAAATTGTTTAAAACTTGGTCAAAACTTTCAAATTTTATCCAAGGAAAAGTGTATAACCTATCTTTTATATTTAGATAATTATAGGCGAGTTCTTTTGCGTAAATAAATGTTTTTTGAGCTTCGGAAATATTTTTATCAATCAAAAGTATTTTTTTTGATGCTATAAAAATATTCCTTAATTCGCCAAGATTGTTGTATTTTTGAAGTACTTCGTTGTCAATTTGATAGTCAAATTCTTCTATTAAAATTTCTTCTAAATCTTTTGCGTTTACTCTTTTTGATAAATCGATATGATATGCTTTAGCAAATTTTTCTACATCAACTTCAATTTCTTCAAAATAATTATTGTGGGCTTCTTGATAAGAGCGCAAGGAAGCTAGGAAAAAGCTCTCTCTAGTCAGGTTATAATTTTGAGCAATTTTGATGATGGTACTAATAAATGCATTTACTTTTACTGGTGCATTTGCCACAATATCAATTAAATTATTTTCTTTAATGCCAAATAATTCGAGTGGAATTTCTTTTAAAAATTTTGATTGTAAAATTTCTCCAATTGGTGCTAAATTTTTGTCTAATTTCAAAGAAACCAAATAATCGTAAGGAACCTCTAAACTCTCAGATAGCAACAAAATTTTATCAGTTTTTGGGTATTTTTTCCCTTTTTCAATCTCGTTTAAATACGATTTTGATAAGCCTGATAATTTTGCCAATCCAAACAAAGAGAGATTTTTCTCAGTCCTTATCTGTTTTACTTTTAAGCCAAAAATCAATCGGATGTATTCGTCTTCTATAACCATAAAATCAAAGGTAAATATAAATAGCGAATTATAAAAAATAAATTTTTTTGTAAATTTAGCGAACGTTCGCTTGTGGAGTTCAAAAAAAATTTATATCATTGCATCGTAGAAATTAAAACAAACTGATTATGGAAGCACAAATTATTGCAAAACGACTTGATTTTGAAGGATTTCAATTACAAGATTATCGAGAAATTTTAACTGATGAAGCACAATCTTTTTTAGTAGCCTTACACGAAAAGTTTAATCAAAGAAGGCTGGATTTATTAAAAGAAAGAGAAGTTGAACAAGCTTATTTTGATGCGGGCAACTTTCCTTCTTTTCCTGAAGAGACAAAAGACATCAGAGAATCAGACTGGGTTTGTGCACCTTTACCCGAAGATTTATTGGACAGAAGAGTCGAAATTACAGGTCCTGTAGATAGAAAAATGGTTATCAATGCGTTAAATTCTGGTGCAAAAGTTTTTATGGCTGATTTTGAAGATAGTAATTCACCAAATATTGTCAATAATCTTGAAGGTCAAATTAACTTGAGAGACGCCATCAATAAGTCCATTTCTTTTTTTGATGAGGAAAGAAATAAAACTTACCAATTAAATGAGGTGACTGCTACTTTGTTAGTGCGACCAAGAGGCTTGCATTTAGATGAAAAGCATTTCACTTTTGAAGGTGAAAATTTGTCAGGTTCTTTGGTTGATTTTGGATTGTATTTTTTTCATAATATCAAAAATTTACAAAAAAAAGGAACTGCTGCCTATTTTTATTTACCAAAACTTGAGCATTATTTAGAAGCTCGTTTGTGGAATGATATTTTTGTTTTTGCGCAAACTTATCTTGACATTCCTCAAAGTACCATCAAAGCCACTGTTTTGGTAGAAACTATCACAGCGAGTTTTCATTTAGATGAAATTATTTATGAATTAAGAGATCATATGGCAGGTTTGAATTGTGGACGATGGGATTATATTTTTTCATATATCAAAAAATTCAGAAATCATAAAAATTTTATGGTACCAAACAGGGATCAAGTGACCATGGATAGTCCGTTTATGAAAGCGTATTCACTGTTGGTAATTCAACGTTGTCATAAAAGAGGCGTTTTGGCATTGGGTGGAATGGCAGCTCAAATTCCTATTAAAAATGATGAAATTGCCAATAATTTAGCATTTTCAAAAGTTACAATTGACAAAGAAAGAGAGGTTAAAAATGGTCATGATGGCACTTGGGTCGCACATCCTGGTCTGGTTTCTTTAGCTATGAAAGTTTTTAACGAAAACATGATGACCAAAAATCAGATGCATGTTAAAAGAAGTTATATCAATATTACTGAAAAAGACTTAGTGGAAATGCCCAAAGGAACCATCACTGAAGATGGTATCAGAAAAAATATCAATGTAGGAATACTTTATATCGAAAGTTGGTTGAGAGGAAATGGTGCAGCAGCTATTTACAATTTGATGGAAGACGCCGCAACTGCCGAAATTTCAAGAACGCAAATTTGGCATTGGTTACGCAAAAATGTTCAAATTGAAGATGGCCGTTATTTTAACGAAAAAATGTATCAAGAGTTGAAAGACGAAGAAATAGTAAAGATTAAAAAATTGGTTGGAGATAAAACTTTTTCCAACGGAAAATTTCAATTGGCAATTCAGTTGTTTGACGAACTCGTTTTATCAGAAGATTACAAAGAATTTTTAACATTATCAGCGTATCAATATATATAAAAAAAGTCTCGCAACTAAGGCAATAGTTTACGAGACCAAATCATCAAAATCAAGAAAACCTTAACAATTTAAAATCAAATTTATGAAAAATTTATCACAAAGTAACTACGAATCAGTATTGGAAACCGTAAGAAGTCTCAAAGAAAAATTCGGGAGCGCGTGGAGTGAAATCAATCCAGAAAGTGCAGCACGAATGACGACTCAAAATCGTTTCAAAACAGGTTTGGATATTGCAAAATATACTGCTGCAATTATGAGAAAAGACATGGCAGCCTATGATGCTGACAATTCTCATTACACAAGATCTTTAGGATGCTGGCATGGTTTTGTGGCGCAGCAAAATATGATTGCAGTAAAAAAACATTTTAAAACTATTAGCAAAAGTTATTTATATCTTTCTGGTTGGATGGTAGCTGCATTGCGCTCAGAATTTGGACCACTTCCGGACCAATCTATGCACGAAAAAACAGCTGTATCATCTCTTATTGCTGAAATTTATGATTTTTTACGTCAAGCTGATGCTATTGAACTGAATGATTTGTTCAGAAGATTACAAAAAGGCGAAAATGTTCAGGATTTAATTGATAATTATGAATCTCATATTGTGCCAATTATTGCAGATATCGATGCTGGTTTTGGCAATGAAGAAGCTACTTATTTGTTAGCAAAAAAAATGATTCAAGCTGGTGCTTGTGCAATTCAAGTAGAAAATCAAGTTTCTGACGCAAAACAATGTGGACATCAAGATGGAAAGGTTACAGTGCCCCATGAAGATTTTATTGCAAAAATAAATGCTATTAGATATGCCTTTTTAGAATTAGGTGTTGATAATGGAATTATTGTAGCAAGAACAGATTCTGAAGGCGCAGGATTGACACAAAAATTACCTGTAAGTCAAACTCCGGGTGATTTGGCATCTCAATATTTAGCATTTGTAGAAGCTGAAGAAATTGCTTTGAGCGAGGCAAAACAAGATGATGTACTTTTAAAAAGGAATGGAAAATTGGTAAAACCAGTAAGATTGGCCAATGGGTTATACAAATTTAAAGATGGTTCAAATATCGATAGAGTTGTTTTGGACTGTATCACAAGTTTACAAAATGGGGCAGATTTACTTTGGATTGAAACTCCAACACCTAATGTGAAACAAATTGCTCACATGGTAAATAGGATTAAAGAAGTGGTACCAAACGCAAAATTGGTTTACAATAATTCACCTTCTTTTAATTGGACTTTGAATTTTAGAATTCAAGCTTATGAAGAAATGTCGGCGATAGGAATTGATGTATCTGCTTATGACAGAAATAATTTGATGGATGTGAAATATGATAATTCAAAACTTTGCAAAATAGCTGACGAAAAAATTAGAACTTTTCAAATTGATGGCGCTAGAGAGGCAGGAATTTTCCATCACTTAATTACTTTACCAACTTATCACACAACCGCACTTCACATGAACGATTTAACGCAAGGTTATTTTGGTGAAGAAGGAATGTTGGCTTATGTGAAAGGAGTTCAAAGACAAGAAATCAGAAAAGGAGTTTCGTGTGTAAAACACCAACGAATGGCAGGTTCAGATTTGGGAGATGATCATAAAACATTTTTTGCAGGAGACAAAGCATTGAAAGCTGGAGGTGAAAACAACACTGCAAATCAATTTGAAAGTGCTACAAAAATTATCAAGGATAAAAAGATTTTATCTGTAGTTGTTTAGTAAAAAAAATAAAAATTCAAATCATTAAATAACCTCTTTAAAATTGTAAAGAGGTTATTATTTTTATTTTCTAATCAACGAAAAATTTCCTTTTTTATTGATGGTTGGTTTTGTAGTATCCGCAGGAATCAAGGTTACGTTATACCAATAATCATCAGAAGGCAATAAAGTTCCGTTATAAGTTCCATTCCAACCTTGGCTATCAATTGGAATTTGCGCCACTAATTTTCCATATCTGTTGAAAATATTGATACTAGCATTTGGATAAAATGTTTGATTTGCACCTTTTACCACCCAAGTATCATTTTGGCCGTCACCATTTGGCGTAAAGAATTTTGGAAACTGAATCACAGAAACTAGCAATGTTGCATCCGGAGAACAACCGTTTTTATCATTCACTATAATTTGATAAATACCACCTTCTAAATTCTCGAAAAGAGGGTCATCTTGAAAACCCGCAAAAGGAAAACGTTCACTGGTATCAGTGTTTACAATCGCAAATTGATAATCGCCAGGACCTAAATTATTACTAATTATATCAATTGAGATTGACAAATTATTCTGACTTCCAATATTGGTTGATTCATCGATAACGGTTACAAAACTATTTTGAAGTGTAGCAATATTTGATTCATTTACTTCAATCATTTCGGTTCTTGAACATAAAGTTCCATTGGTTGAAGTGGCTGTTACAAAATAGTTTCCGCCAGTTGTGATATTTAAATTATCATCAGTTCCTAGAGATTTTCCACTTTCATTTTTCCATTCATAGGTGTACACATCCCTAGGATTTTCAACGGATAAATTCAAAGGCAAATCATTCAAACAAATAATTTGAGGAGAAGTAACCGTAAAACTTGGTAAAGGATTTACAATCAAATCAAAAAATGCATCATCATTAAAGCAAAGCGTTCTTTTATTTTGGATTCGAACAAAAATTCTTTCTGTTAAATTTGTGTTTGTATAAGGTGACAAAATTGGAGAAATTCCATTAGTTGCATCCATTTGTGAAGCATGAAACGTTACAGTAAAATCGTTTGGACTTTGAGAATTTCCTAAAATTTCTGAAATTTTACTATCCAAATCGATGGTTTGAATGATACCATTGGTGTCATCCCCATCATCATTAGTATCACAATACGCCAAGTTTGTTGGTGTTTGAAAAGTAGGCTCAGGATTGATAATCACATCAAATTGTGAAATTCCGTTTGCACATTGTGTATTTTCGTTAAAAACACGTACAAAAATAGTTTCTCTATTTGGAATCGTATTTGAGTAAGGTGAATTCAATGGATTGTTTCCTGCTTGGGCATCAGCCAAAGTTCGATGGTAAGTTACTTTGTAAATTGAAGCATCTTGAGAACCCAAAATCGTACTTGATTGACTTTCTAAATCTATAGATTGCGAAAAACCATTTCTAGCAGAACCATCAGCATTGTCATCACAAACTTCTAAATCTTCCACAAAATTTGCAATTGGTAATGGATTTACAATCACATTAAACGAAGTATGATTGGTAAAACATCCTGTTGCATTGTTGGTAGCTCTTACAAAAATGGTTTGCAAATCACGAATAGTATTTGTGAAAGGTGATGTTATTGGATTGTTTCCAGTTTCAGTATCAGCTTGGTTTACATGATAGGTAACTGTAAAATCTGCAGGATTTTGAGTTCCTAAAATCAATGAAGTTTGCGATTCTAAATCAAAATTTTGAACAATTCCGTTTGTTGAATCTCCATCATTTGCATCATCGCACAATTCCAAGTCATTTACTGAATTTGCTTCAGGAACAGCGTTTATTTGTAAATAAAATTCACCTAAACCTTGACAGTCATTATTTATAGTGCTTAGAATTTTATAATAAATAGGGAATTGAATTCCTGATGGAATATTTGTAATCTCAATTTTGTTGATGTTATTTCTATAATTTGTAATATCAATTTCATTCAAAGAATTTGTTCTATCAACAGCATTTTCATAATAAAAAATAACGGTATTTGCTGGTGGATTGATACCATTTTCAATGGCAGTTTTGTCTAAATTAAATTGAGTAATATTATCTGTATCAGAATTGTTTGCTGTATCATTTCCGTCGGCATCTAAAAAATCATCACAAACTGCAGGTTGAATATCATTATAGGGATTGTCAGGTGTTTGGCCAATATTAATTTTAAGTTCAATTAAGTTTGCATAACAATCAAATTCTGACGTAACCCTTACGTAAACGGATTGGGTTGTGTTCACCACAACTGGATAAGAAGTTGGCTCAGTAATTTCGTTTGTGCCTGCAATATCTTCAAAATATTTAAAAGTCACATTTGTCTCATCTGTAATATTTTTTTCTGCCAATGTTAAATTCACTGTTGGATTTGTATTACCATCATCAATACATTGAAATAATTCAGGATTTGGTTTTAAAATAGGCTCGGGATTCACAGTCAAAACAATAGTATTAGACTCTTTTCCACAAGTATTTCCTGTTCTATCTAAAAATACTTTAAATTGATAATTATCGAAAGTCAAAGGCGGATTTGTGATCTGTAAATCTTTGGTAGTTGCACCCGAATAAATTGCGTTGTCAATAATTGTTGTCCAAGTTGCACCATTATCAGACGAAACTTCCCATTGAAATTGATCTGCAGTTGAATCTATAGAAATAACATCTGTGATATTTTCACAAAAAACAGCATTTTCAAAAGGCGTGTTTAAAATAATTGGCGCTGAAGTAATATAATCAAGATTTGGAATTGAGTAACCATTTGTATTGTTGATTACTTTTCCATTCGCAGAAACTGCAAAAGGATTTGCGAATAAAATTCCGAGTGAAGTTCCTGTAAAACCAGCTTCAATAACATCAAAACAAGCGTCATTATCTGAGTCGAGTTCTAAAAAATTGAAGATTGAATCATTATCAGTGTCGGAAATGGTATAATTTAGAGAAAGAATTTTCGAGTCAACAGTGCTTTCTAAACTGTTTAAAAGTCCATTGATACCCACATTTTCGGCAGTTGAATTTTCAAGAATTCCGTCATTATTGTCGTCTAATCCTCCATGTCCAGCTTCTACCAAATCAAAAATTCCGTCATTATCAGCATCAACATCCAAATGATTTGGAATTCCATCACCATCAGTATCAATTCCAGTGGTAATTCCTTCAAAAACATCATTCAAACCATCTAGATTTGCATCAGTATCAAGTAATGTTATTTTGCTCGCAGTGGCTTCAAAAACATCAGGAATTCCGTCATTATCTGAATCCACATCAAACATGTCTTCAATTCCATCACCATCAGAATCTTTGGAGAAAGTGGTTAATTTTATATTCCCACTAAATGTTGAAACATCAGTTAATCCATTTGATTTTATTTCTATGGAAAATTGAGTTATATGATTTGCTACAAATCTATAAGTTATTGGTCCTGTAACATTCGGATTGATTTTAAATCGTATTTCAGAATTAGAGAATTTAGTTATGGGAAATTCATTAGTAAAATCTCCATCAAAATTTGAATCCACCAATAATTGATTATTTGGATCTAAAAGCGTAATATTTTTTGATGAGGGACCAATTTTTACTATGTAAAATACATTGGTATTGTTTGTTGCAGCAGAGGTTTGAGTAAATTGAATATTTGCACTTTGATCAAAATTTAATTCATAAACTAAATCAGAATTACTTGTATTAGGCTGAACTGTACTAATAAAATTTCCATTATCTTGACCTAGAAAAGAGCTTGTAGTTTCTGTAACTAATAAATTACCAGTTATGAAGCTAGTGTTTGAAGAATTATCTTGAAAAATAAGTATCGGCTTATTAATGTCCGTAATATTAATTGTTGCGTCACCACGAGATTCGTCAATATTTAAGATGCCATCATTATCAATATCAACATCAATATTATCTTCAATACCATCACCATCAAAATCATCAGGACAAATACTTACTGGTATTTCAAAAGGAGGTAGTTTTAAACCTGTGCATATAATTGTGGCATTTAATCGATATCTTCCAGGTTCAGAAAGTATAGGTTCGTATGGTTCATTATCCTTACCCCTTTTAAACCAATCAGAGCTAATTTCATCAAAATACTCCCAAAAATAATCAAATATACCTGTATCATTTGAAATTTTCAATCTAATATTTGGAAGGCAATTTCCTAAATTCTCAGATTCTGGTACAAATGAAATTTCTGGAGCTGAAGGAAATCCTGAATAAAAACTTCCAGAAGTTGCAAAACTATTAAAATTAAAATAGGCACAATACAATTCTTTATCACTACTTACCCTTATGTTACCACTTAAATCTGCCACTTTATAAGTAACATAGTTGGAATTACCATTAACATTAAATGGACCTTGCACATTTTGAAGACTTGAAATATCCTCATTATTGATTTTTACAATGGCATCAGTATTTGTAACAATAGTAATTCCACCATCAAAAGATTCACCTGAATTATCTACTTGATTTATAAAAGCAATATTATCTACATTTCCTGTATTTTCACAACTTAATGGTGGAACAAAAAACATATCTTGATTTGCACGAGAATTTATACCACCAATTCCTTGATAAACAAAAGTTTTTTTTGAGGTATTGATGTACATATTTCCATTTGAGCTATAGTTATTTCCTTCTAGAACAATGTATTCACCAGCATTTAAAGTGATTATTGGGGTTGAACTACCTCCAACTGAAACACTTGTATTGTCTTCATGAGCAATAACCAAAGCATTTTCAAATTCATTACCTCCAGCACCTCTAACCAAAATATATTGTGTTCCTATTTTTGAAGTATCTACTATTTGATCAAAGCCATAATCCTGACCGCCAATTGAAAGATTAGGATTTGGATTATTTCTAGTAACTGCAAAACTACCTAATGCTGAACCGGTATTTACAACAACTGGCTTACTACTGCTTATCAAACAGCCAATAATATTCAATAAATCCGAACCTCTCCTATGATAAATGTAACTTTCATTCTTATTAAGGATTTTATCTAGTAGAGTGATTCCAGTAATATCATAAATCCTAAGAATTGTTTGATCTTCAGTAGCCATAATGGAAGCGAAAGCTAAATGACTATTTGGTATTTCTTCCTCATTAACCATGGCTCCAATTCTAAATTGAGTTCCTAGAGCAGCATTCCCTTTACTTACAAGGGAACTTGCATGTAATTTTCCACTATTTTGTGTATTAAAAGATCTAACTCTTACAGAGACATATACATCATCTTCAGCTTCAATGATAAAACCTTTGTTAGTATATATATTTCCCAAATCAAAAGTTGGTACATGTAATTGACTATCAGCATCATTGTCAATATTTCCAGTTAAATCCAATACAGATTGTTTTACAGGTTTTTGATTAGAAACAACACCACTATACGCTTGTAATTCAGGATTACCAACAGGGATTATTTTATAAGAAACATTGTTGTTTTTTGGGGTAGAAATATAAATATATTGGTCTGTGAACCCGTCACTCGAGGTTAATGGCGGGATAAAATGTTTTCTGCTTAATTGAGCTGATGAAAGTTGTACAATAAAAAAAAATACAAAAAAACTTAAAAATCGGATGATTGTTTGAATCATAATAAATTTTAAAATAGAATCGTAAATGTAAAAAGAATTTATAAAAGATTGTGTTAATAGATTTAGTTGGTTTTGATATTTGTTTTTAAATTCTAAAAATGTATGGAAAAATCTTCAAAAAAACACATTCTGAATTGAGAAAACCCTACTTTAGTGCATCAAAAATTACAATCTAATATTATGAAAATTACTGACAAAGTAAAAAATGTAACATCAACAATTATTTCACGTTTTTGGGGAACTTTAGAGCAAGTTAATTTTGATTTTACGTTTGATACTGGAAAATCAGTAAACTTGACACATGAAGTTTATGGAAAAAGCGATGGGATTGCTATATTATTGTACAATCCAACAACTAAAAAAGTGATTTTAACGAAACAATTTAGAATGCCAGTTTATGTGGCAGGAATCAATCATGGATTTTCAATTGAAGTTGTTGGTGGTGCAATGGATGCAAATGAAACTCCGGAAATTACAGCCATTCGTGAAACAGAAGAAGAAATAGGATATAAAATTTCTAAACCTACAAAAATTACCACTGCGTTTTTATCTCCCGGAATTTTAAAAGAAAAAGTACATCTTTTTATTAGTGAATATTCTGAGGAAAACAAAACTAAAAACGGTGGAGGAGTTGCTGATGAAAATGAAGAAATTCAAATAATTGAATGTTTTTTTGACGAAGCTTTTCAGATGATTGAAACTCAAGAAATTATTGATGCAAGAACCATTATTTTATTGCAATATTTGAAAATTAATGGGTTCATAAATCTGTAAAATAATAAACAATTTTTTAATTTATTTCCATAAAAATATTTTCCTTGGAAAATAATTTTTTTTTTGTAACTTTGTGCCATAAAATTAATATTATGAAAAAAATATTGGCATTTGCAGGGAGCACAAGTTCTACTTCTATCAACAAAAAATTAGCAACATTTGTGGCTGAAAATTTAGAAAATACTTCTTTTGATGTGATTGATTTACGAGATTTTCCAATGGAAATGTATAGTTCAGATGCAGAAAAAATCGGTTTTCCTGAAAACGCAAAAAAGTTTAATGCTTTACTTGATAATTATGATGGATTCATTCTTTCTTTAGCAGAGCACAATGGGTCGTATGCAGCAGCTTTTAAGAATATTTATGATTGGAGTTCAAGAATCAATAACAAGGTTTTCAGAGAAAAACCATTGTTATTAATGGCAACTTCGCCCGGACCAAGAGGTGGATTAAGTGTTTTAGAAGCAGGTGCAGATCGTTTTGCAAGAATGGGAGCAAAGGAAGTAATTACGTTTTCATTACCGAGTTTTCAAGATAATTTTAAAGAAGGAAAAATCGTAAACGAATCATTATTTGCCTCTTTAAAAGAAAAAATTTCTCAGTTTGAAAATGCTGTAAATAAGGTATAATTTTTTACTCAAAACTAAAGACTAAAAACTTAAAACTAAAAAATGGGCGACATTTCAAAAGATATTAAATCGAGTTTTAAAAATAATAAAGTCAAAGCGTTAATTAATATCAAATACACCTCAAATTGGTTGAGCAGTAAAGAAAATGACTTTTTTAAACCCTATGGAATTTCTCCTCAACAATACAATATTTTACGCATTTTAAGAGGTGCCAAAGATCGTGTAAAAGTGCAAATAGTAAAAGATCGAATGATTGAACGTGCCCCAAATGCCACACGTTTGATGGATAAATTATGTGATAAAAAGCTTATTGAAAGAACACGTTGTGAAGAAGACAGGAGAGTTGTTTATGTAAAAATTTCTAAATTAGGACTTGAAATCTTAACTAGTATTGATGAGAATCAAAGTATGTCCTTTTTAGAAAGATTAACCGAAGAAGAAGCAGCAACTTTAAGTAATTTGTTAGATAAAATTCGATAAAAAAAATTATAAAAATAGTTTCCAAGGAAATTATTTTAAACACAAATAGTATGAAAACATTTAAAAGCATTCAGCATATCGTTCCAAGTCCATTTGTAAATATGGGACCTATAAAATTACGTCAACCATTGCCAATTCAGGGAATTGAAAATGTAGATCCATTTTTGTTATTACATCATTATGGGCCTTATGCCATTTCAGAATTCAACAATCCTTTTGATTTAGGGCCTCATCCTCACAGGGGTTTTGAACCGATTACTTTGTTGTTTAAAGGCGAACAATTTCATAGAGATTCTCTTGGAAATGAAATGGTTGTGAAAGCAGGAGGCGTTCAATGGACAACTGCTGGACGTGGCATTATTCACGCAGAAGCTCCAAGCAAAGAGTTTGTAAAAAAAGGTGGTGATTTAGAAGGAATCCAATTGTGGTTGAATTTGCCTTCAACTCACAAAATGATACCTGCAAATTATCAACATTTGGAGGATGTACAAATTCCAAAAGTATTTTCAGTTGATGAAAAAGTGCAATTAAATATCATTGCAGGAAATCAGTCCAACAAAATTGGTTTGATTGAAACCCAAACTGCAGTCAATGTTTTTTCAGCAATTGCTCAAGAAAATGGAGAAATGATTATTGATATTCCAGAAAATCACCAATCATTAATCTATCTTTTAGGAGGTAAAATTTTAGTGAATGGTAAAGAAATTCTTATTAAAGGAGCAAATCAAATGATTACTTTTCATCAAGATGGAAATTCAATTCATTTCAAAGCACTGAAGCAAAGCACTATTTTGATTTTATCAGGTGAACCCATCAACGAAAAAGTAACGCAATACGGACCTTTTGTGATGAACACACAAACCGAGATTTTAGAGGCAATGCGTGATTATAATCAAGGGAAAATGGGGTACTTGTATTAGTTCAAGGTTTAAAATTTAAGATTTGAAATTAAAAAAAATGAAAAAAACAATTCACAAAGCAGCATCAAGAGGATTTGCCAATCATGGTTGGTTACAATCGTATCATACATTTAGTTTTGCCAATTATTTCAATCCAGAGAGAATGAATTTTGGAATGTTACGCGTTTTAAATGATGATATTGTGCAACCAAAAATGGGTTTTGGCACACATCCTCATAAAAATATGGAGATTATTTCCATTCCAATTTCAGGGGCACTTTCTCACAAAGATAGTATGAACAATCAACGTTCCATTGAAGTTGGTGAAGTGCAAGTAATGAGTGCAGGAACAGGTTTGACACATTCCGAATTTAACGATAGCAAAACTACAGAAACCAACTTTTTACAACTTTGGATTATCCCTGAAAAGAATGAAGTTGAACCATATTATAATCAAAAGAAGTTTGAAGAAAGTGAAAGAAAAAACAAATTTCAAACTTTAGTTTCTCCAAAAGATAAACAAGTTGATGGTTCATTGCCAATCAATCAACAAGGATATATCTCCATGATTGATTTGGAAAATGGCTTTGAAATCGTGTATGATTTAAAGAATGGAGCATATTTTTTTCTGATTGATGGTGAAGTTTCAATTGATGATGAAACGCTAAATAATAGAGATGCCATAGGTATTGAAGATGTTGAAAAAGTGTCTTTAAAAGCTTTAAAAAATAGTAAATTGTTAATTATTGATGTTCCTATGAATTAATTTTTTCTATTAGGTTTCAACTAAATTATATAGCCAAAGAATATGTTTCTTTGGCTTTTTCATTTCAAAAAATAAACATATCTTGCATTTGTTATGCGTGCATAATAAATTCAATGTTATTCTTATGAAATACAAGCACATTTTTGAGCCCTTAAATTTGGGATTTACAACCTTAAAAAATAGAATTTTGATGGGTTCTATGCACACAGGTTTAGAGGAAGAAAAAAACGGAATAGAACGCATTGCAGCCTACTATGCTGAGCGTGCCAAAGGTGGAGTTGGGTTGATTGTAACAGGAGGAATTTCGCCAAATATTCAAGGTTGGACAGGTCCTTTTGCAGCACGAATGTCTAGAGAAAAACATGCTATTGAGCATCAAAAAATCACTGAAGCTGTGCACAAAGAAGGAGGTAAAATATGTATGCAAATTTTACATTCAGGACGCTATGGATATCATCCATTTAATGTAGCGCCTTCAAAAATTAAAGCGCCAATCAATCGTTTTACACCTTTTAAATTAACACAATCAGGCATAAAAAGAACCATTAGAGATTTTGTAAACTCAGCTGAATTATCAAAATTAGCGGGCTATGATGGTGTTGAAATTATGGGTTCTGAAGGCTATTTAATTAATCAATTTATCGTAAAAAGAACCAATAAAAGAGATGATTCTTGGGGAGGAAATTATGAAAATAGAATGCGATTGCCTATCGAAATTTTAAGGCAAATTCGTGAATCTGTAGGCGCTAATTTTATCATTATTTACAGATTGTCCATGTTGGATTTGGTAGAAGGAGGAAGTTCTTGGGAAGAAATTGTGCAACTTGGAAAAGAAATTGAAAAAGCTGGCGCAACTATTATAAATACAGGAATAGGTTGGCACGAAGCCCGAATTCCCACGATTGCAACTTCTGTTCCAAGAGGAGCTTTTACGTGGGTTACTCAAAAAATGAAAGCTGAAATTAAAATTCCTTTAATCACTACCAATAGAATTAACATGCCAGAAACTGCTGAAAAGATTTTGGCAGCAGGTCATGCAGATATGATTTCTATGGCGCGTCCTTTTTTAGCTGATTCTGAGTGGGTTAATAAAGCCAAAGAAGAAAAAGATGATGAAATAAATACCTGTATTGGGTGCAATCAAGCGTGTTTAGACCATGTTTTTCAACGTAAAGTAGCGAGTTGTTTGGTAAATCCAAGAGCTTGTCACGAAACAGAATTGGTATATCATCCAACAAAAAATAAAAAGAAAATTGCCGTTATTGGTGCAGGCCCTGCAGGTTTGTCAGCGGCAACAATTGCAGCTCAAAGAGGTCATGAAGTTACACTTTTTGATGCGGATTCAGTAATTGGTGGTCAATTTAATATGGCAAAACAAATTCCTGGGAAGGAAGAATTTTATGAAACAATTCGGTATTTTAAAAAACAAATTGAATTGCATCAAGTTGATTTGCAATTAAATACTAAAGTTTCAGTAGCTGATTTAGAAAAATTAGATTTTGATGAAATTATTATTGCAACAGGAATTCAACCTAGAGATTTGAAAATTGAAGGCATTAATCATCCCAAAGTGTTGAGTTATATTGATGTGTTGAAACACAATAAACATGTTGGAAAAAGAGTAGCTGTGATTGGTGCAGGAGGCATTGGTTTTGACGTTTCAGAATATTTATCTCATTCAGGTGAGTCAACTTCTCAAAATATTGATGCTTGGTTAGAAGAATGGGGAATTGACAAAACATTAAAATCTAGAGCTGGAATTGAAGGCATGAAACCTAGTTTTGAGAAATCTCCAAGAGAAATTTTTATGTTCAAAAGAAGTAAGGGAAAGTTTGGAGAAAATCTTGGGAAAACTACAGGTTGGATTCACAGAGCCAATTTAAAAAAGAAAAATGTGCAATTTATAAGCGAAGTTGAGTATCAAAAAATTGATGATCAGGGATTGCATTATATTCATAATCAAGAAAATAAAATTCTAAATGTAGATAATGTTATCATTTGTGCTGGTCAAAATCCACTAAAAGATTTGGTTCAACCTTTATTAGATTCAGGAAAAAATGTGCATGTCATTGGTGGTGCAAGTTTTGCATCAGAATTAGACGCAAAAAGAGCTATCAATCAAGGCGCAAGATTGGCTGCAAAATTGTAGAGAATTTCAAGATTTTTATTGATATTTGCTGTTCAACAAATTTTACGGATTTTATGGGAATGAATAAAAATACTGTCCTTGGTTGGGCTACTTTGATAATGATTATTGTTGGCTTGGCATTGATTGCAATGGGAGCCTTTAAATATGATGATGTTGCAGGTTGGGGTTTTGCCGCAGTTGGCATTGGTTTTTTTGCAATTGCTTGGGTTTTTAATGCCTTAAAAGGTCGTGTGTAGATTTTTTTTCAATTTAATTTTTTAGCAAAATGTCAGACGATAAGAAAGTCATCTTTTCGATGAATAGGGTTTCTAAAACCTATCAATCAACAGGAAAGCAAGTTTTAAAAGATATTTATTTAAGTTTTTTTTATGGAGCTAAAATTGGAATTCTCGGTTTAAATGGTTCAGGAAAATCAACTTTATTAAAAATTATTGCTGGAGTAGAAAAAAATTTCCAAGGTGAAGTTACGTTTTCTCCAGTCTATAAAGTAGGTTATTTAGAACAAGAACCTCAATTAGATCCCGAAAAAACGGTTCTGGAAATTGTAAGAGAAGGTGTTGCAGAAACTGTCGCAATTTTGGATGAATATAACAAAATCAATGACATGTTTGGCTTGGAAGAAGTATATTCTGATGCTGATAAAATGGATAAATTGATGGCGAAACAAGCAGAATTGCAAGATAAAATTGATGCTGCAAATGCTTGGGAATTAGATACAAAACTCGAAATTGCCATGGATGCTTTGCGAACTCCAGATGCTGACAAAAAAATCGGAATTCTTTCTGGAGGAGAAAAAAGACGAGTGGCATTGTGCAGATTGTTGTTGCAAGAACCAGAAATTTTATTGCTAGATGAACCAACAAACCATTTAGATGCAGAATCTGTTCATTGGTTAGAACATCATTTGGCTGAATATAAAGGAACAGTGATTGCAGTAACTCACGATCGATATTTTTTAGATAACGTTGCTGGCTGGATTTTAGAATTGGATAGAGGAGAGGGGATTCCTTGGAAAGGAAATTATTCTTCTTGGTTAGACCAAAAATCGCAGAGAATGGCACAAGAAAGCAAAGTGGCTTCTAAGCGTCAAAAAACATTGGAACGTGAGTTAGAATGGGTTCGTCAAGGAGCGAAAGGTCGTCAATCCAAACAAAAAGCCCGTTTGCAAAATTATGACAAACTTCTTAGTCAAGACCAAAAACAGGTTGATGAAAAGTTGGAAATTTACATTCCAAATGGACCACGTTTAGGAACAAATGTGATTGAAGCGTCAGGAGTATCCAAAGCTTATGGTGATAAATTATTGTATGAAAATTTAGCTTTTACACTTCCACAAGCCGGAATTGTTGGTATTATTGGGCCAAATGGCGCAGGAAAAACTACTATTTTCAAAATGATTATGGGCGAAGAAACTCCAGATCAAGGAAATTTTTTGGTTGGTGAAACTGCAAGAATTGCTTACGTTGACCAAAGTCATTCAAACATTGACAATGAAAAATCGATTTGGGAAAACTTTTCAAATAGCCAAGAATTGGTAATCATGGGAGGAAGACAAGTAAATTCTAGAGCTTATTTGAGTCGTTTCAATTTTTCTGGTAACGAGCAAAATAAAAAAGTATCCACTTTATCTGGAGGAGAAAGAAATCGCTTGCATTTGGCAATGACTTTAAAAGAAGAAGGAAACGTTTTATTGTTAGACGAGCCAACCAATGATTTGGACGTGAATACATTACGTGCTTTAGAAGAAGGTTTGGAAAATTTTGCAGGTTGTGCTGTAGTGATTTCTCACGATAGATGGTTTTTAGACAGAATTTGCACTCACATTTTAGCTTTTGAAGGCGATAGTCAAGTGTATTTTTTTGAAGGTTCTTTTTCGGATTATGAAGAGAACAAGAAAAAGCGTTTGGGCGGAGATTTGATTCCCAAAAGATTGAAATACAAAAAATTAATCCGTTGAAAAAAACTCCTCATTTTTAAACGAGGAGTTTTAGTTTGCATTCTTTAAACTTTAAAAACATTTTGAAGACATCGTTTTATGTTCCAAAACTAGAGGTTTTATTTTTGAAAATTATCAGGAAAAATCCTATTTTTTATAGAGGAAAAACCTGCTTTATTTAGTTTTTGTTTACGATAATTTAATTTTCTCTTCTATTTCTATTGTTTTTTTCTCTCTTAGAATTTTCGTTAATATTTTCTCTTTTTGAATCAGATTTTCTATAATTGTTATCAGAATTTCTTGAATGTGATTCGTGTTTTTTATTTTCTTTAACGTCCCATCTTATTGAATTTTCATTAATATCCTCTCTTTTAGAATCTGATTTTCGATACCTGTTTTCAGAATTATTAGAATTTGATTGGTCTCTATTATTCGCAGAAGCTGGTTTTCTTCTTTTTAAAATCGAGTCATCTTTACGGATTCTTGAATTTGGATTTGCTTTGTAATAATAAAAATCACGATCTTCTCTGAATCTTGTATAGTTTCTATTAAAATCTCCATGATTAAAAAATGCATCGTTATAATTGTAAATTCTTCCAAAGTTTACTGAAAAACGAACGCCATTATCAACATAATAATCTTGCACATTTCCTCTATAAATTGGAGCTCCCCATCTATCATAACTAATTCTCAAATCTCCAACTCTCGTTAATCTTCCACTGTGATATTGCATGAAAATATTGCCAATTCTAGTCACATTTCCAAAGTGATCATAGTTGATAAAAACATTTCCAACGCTTCTAATCATTCCATTATAATCTCTTTTGATTCTGACACCTCTAACATAACTATTTGACGTATCAAAATCGAATTCGCCATTTGTGAAAACAAAAAATTCAATGCCTCTTTCATAAAAATTTATGACATCATTGTAATAAAAATTATTATTGAATGAATTTGTGTTTAAATCTTCATTTTTTGCAGATACAGTAGAAATTATAGCCATAATTCCTACTAAAATGAGTACACTTTTTTTCATAATTTTTGATTTATTTGGTTTTTGCTTACTCTTTATGCTTTTCAGCTTCCGCATTTTCAAAGCAATTTCCAAATAGTGTGCCAAAAATTAAAATCAAAATTTCAATAAATTTAAAAGTATTTTAATCTGTTGAAAATTAGTAGATTGCATTTTTAATCGATTCATTAATTTTTATAGAAAAAAATTAAAAAAAATTAATCTTAAAAATTGATAATAACATCTTCAATAAAAAATTTGTAAACAAATTTAACTTATCCTCGTCAAAGAAATATCAATGAATGATTTGAAATAGTGGAGTTTGTTTAAATTAAAAAATTAAATAATACATTTTTCCCAGTTTTTATTTTTCGCCAAAAAGTGCTTTTTTCAATACAGAAAAAGCTTTGAAAGCATAATAAATTGAAAAAATTATTCCAGAAATTCCGATAAAGACAAGAAGATAACCAACAAAAATAGTTGGAACTTCTGTAAACTTGCTAACACCCTTAAATCCCATGGTGATGATAATTGGCGAAGCAATTAACAACACAACCAATATCCCTAAACGAATGATTCCTTTTCTTAATAAATTGATATCTGTACTCATTTTTTAAAATTTAAGAGGACGTTTCTTACATTCCCATATTTTTGAAGCAATTCACTTGCTGTTTTTTGGTCTATATTTAATTCAGTAATTAACATTTTTTCACCTCTTTCAACCAATTTATGATTAGAAAGTTGCATATCAACCATTTTATTTCCTTTCACTTTTCCTAGTTGAATCATTGTTGCTGTCGAAATGATATTTAGCACCATTTTTTGAGCTGTTCCCGCTTTCATTCTTGAGCTTCCTGTTACAAATTCGGGACCTACCATCACTTCAATCGGAAATTGTGAAACTTCGGCCAACGGACTTTTTTTATTACAAGTGATACAACCTGTCAAAATATTGTTTTCATGGCATTTTTTCAATGTTGAAACTACATAGGGTGTTGTTCCTGAGGCTGCTAAACCAATTACAATATCATTTTTTGAGATGGAAAATTTTTGCAAATCTTCCCAACCTTGAGTAGTAGAATCCTCAGCAAATTCAACTGCTTTTCTAATAGCAAAATCTCCGCCAGCAATCAATCCAACAACCAATTCATGAGGAACTCCAAACGTTGGAGGACATTCAGAAGCATCTAAAATTCCTAATCTCCCTGAAGTTCCTGCACCAATATAAAATAATCTTCCACCATTTTTCAATTTTTCAACAACTTTCGCAGTTAAAGGTTCAATTTGTGGAAGCGATTTTTCAACGGCAAAAGCTACAGTTTTATCTTCATTATTGATGTTGGTCAACAACTCATTCAAGGTCATCTTTTCTAGATGATTGTAGTTGGAATCTTGCTCTGTGATTTTGATGAAAGTCATTTCTTAAAAATACATTTTTTATGTTTTGAAAAGGAATGTTTTTTTAGTTCTTTTCAATCAAATTTATAGAAACTGAATCTGTTTCTGAAATATGAAAATATCCCAAGGGGAATTTAGATTCATCAGTAATATTGATCATATTTCCTAATAATGAAGAAGGAACAGTTTCAAAAGGGCCTCCTGCATTTTGCCCACTCTGACTGATTAAAATTCTATAATATGTAAAAAATTCTTTGGTAATACCAGACATTTTTACATTGACTGTTGTTGGAAGTTTGATGTCATCTTCAGCATAAAAAAACGAAAAATTATAATCAGAACCGTTAAAAAAACGGTCTTCAATGGCTAAAAATAAGTTATTTGAAAAATCATACAAATAATAATTATCTTCGGTTTTATCATCAGTAAAAGCAACTTTTAACTCTGTTTCTTTTCCAGAAAATAGAGTTTTATCTCCTTGAGTTACACTTGTTAATGGCGAAGATTTTACCCTATTTGCAGTTCCCTTATAGGTGTTATTTTCGTGAATAATTGTCAATTCGTAAGTTATATTTTCAGCAGGAATAAAGGAAATTGTTGGTTTGTAATTGCCATCAGCATTTGTATCTGAAAAATTGATGATAGAATTGTCTGATAAATTGGTTAAAAAAACAGTCGCATTTGTAACTGCAGGAATTATTTCTTTAAAATAATCTGCTGATTTACTGAGTTTTACTACAGTATTTGCTCGAACAGGATTTTCATCAAAATAGATTTCAAAAACCGCATCAATAATTAATTTTGGTTCGATTGAAGGTACTTCAATATCGACTACTTTTTCACAACTTGTAAAAATGAATAGCAACAAAATAGGCAATAAAAATATCTTTTTCATCGAATTAAAATTTAAAATTATAAGTAACTGAAGGGACCAATCCAAAAATAGACGTTTGAATCGCCTCATTTCTAAAAGTTTCTCTATTTTCTCTGAAATTAATTGAAGCTGCGTTCATGCGTCCATATAAATTATACAATCCAAAAACCCATTCTGTTTGCCATTTTCGATTGTCATTTTTTCTAGGTGTCAAAGTTGCTGAAATATCCAATCTGTGATATGTTGGCAACCTATCAGCGTTTCTTCTATTGTCATCAAAAATAGGAACATTCAAACCTTGAATTTCATATTGTCCAACAGGATAATTGGTTGGTTGTCCAGTTTGAAAAAGAAAATTGGCGTTAAATTTCCATTTTTTAGTCAATTCATAACTTCCATTGATAGAAATATCGTGGGTTTTATCAAATGGAGTATTGTACCATAAACCTTGATTAATTCCCGGTTCACTTGTATTTCTTCCTTTCGTTTGTTGTTCAGATTTTGAAAGTGTATAAGCAAACCAACCTTTAAAATCTCCTTCATTTTTCTTGAACAAAATTTCCAATCCGTAGGCTCTTGCTTGTCCATTTAAAATCACTGTTTCAATTTCGTTATTGGCAATCAAATTTGCACCATTAATGTAGTCAATTCTATTTAAAATATTTTTGTAAAACACCTCTGTTTCCAAAGAATAAACGCCATTTTTTATTGTTTTAAAATACCCAATTGCAAATTGATCTAACAGTTGAGGTTTGATATATTTTCCACTTGGAGCCCATACATCTAATGGAGTTGGAGAGGAAGTATTGGAAAGCAAGTGCAAATATTGCGCCATTCTGTTATAACTTGCTTTGACGGATTCGTTGTCGTTCAAAACATAAGACAAAGAAAATCTTGGTTCAAAATTATAAAAACTACTAATAATGTCACTTCTTTTAAAATTTTCAACACCTGTAGCCACAGCCGCTTCATATTTTTTAAATTGTTGGTTATAAATAACAGGTTGGTTGTTGGCATAAATATTTAATTCATCTTGCCCTAAACGTGAAAAATTGCTGAAACGAATGCCATATTGTAGGGTTAGTTTATTATTAATTTCATGTTCAGCGTCAATATAAGTTGCAAATTCGTTGGCATATTTATCAATTAATTTGTCAGCAACAATTCCTGAATCTTCTCTATTAGGAACGATTTCTCCGGGATTGAATTTGATATAAATATTATTGATTCCATAACTCAATTTGAATTTTTCATTGATGTAATGTTTGAAGTCGTATTTTAAATTGAAATTTGTAATGCCTGAATTCCACTCAAAACCTACAAAATCTAAAATCAATCCATAAAAATAATCAGAATAAATCAAAGATAAATTTGAGAAAATTTTGTCAGAAAACAAGTGATTCCAACGTAAATTCACCACATTATTTCCATACTTATTGACGAAATTATCACTAATTCCAAAAATATCTTTTCCAAAATACGTGGATAAAAATAAATTATTTTGGTCGTTAAAACGATAATTGATTTTACTATTTACATCATAAAAATAGGCTTTGTTATCATTATCAAATAAAGGTAAAAAGAGATGTGCATAAGAAGCTCTACCACCAATTAAGAACGAACTTTTTTCTTTTTCAATAGGTCCTTCTGCTAATAATCTGCTAGAAACCAATCCAATACCGCCAGTTAAATTGAAATCTTTGCTGTTTCCTTCTTTTTGATAAATGTCTAAAACTGACGACAATCTTCCTCCAAATCGAGCAGGAATCCCTCCTTTGTACAATCTCACATCTTTGATTACATCAGGATTAAAAACCGAGAAAAACCCGAATAAATGCGAAGAATTAAAAACAATTGCTTCGTCTAAAAGAATCAAATTTTGGTCTACTGCACCACCTCTCACATTAAATCCTGAGGCGCCTTCTCCAGCACTTGTTACTCCAGGTAATAAAATCAAAGATTTAATAATATCAGCTTCACCCAAAACAACAGGAATTTGTTTTATAGTAGCAGCTGTAAGTTTATTAACGCTCATTTGTGGTGTTTTTACATTGATTTTTTCAATATCTGCCTCAATAATAATTTCATCTAAACTTTCAGAAATTTCTTTTAATTTGAAATCTTTTGTTGTTTTTACTGATAAAATAATTGTTTCTGAAATAGTTGTAAAACCTAATGAGCTAACTTGAATTTTATAATTTCCCTTTGGGATTGTGATAGAATAAAAACCATATTCGTTGGTGGATGTTCCAGCATTTATTTCAGGAAAAAAAATAGAGACTCCAATTAATGTTTCGTTATTTGAATTGTCATAAACAGTTCCACTTAAAGTGATTTTTTCTTGACTAAAAGCAACAAAAGGGATTAGAAAAAGAAGTAGAATTATCTTTTTAGGTTGTAGCATTTTTTGTTTATTAAATTTTATAAATAGTGGAACAAAATTAAAGTTTAATATTGATAAGGATACGTTAAAAATATCATTTTGTTTAAGAAATTTAATTCTCATCGAAATTTCATTTTGTGAAGTAAAAAAAAGAACGATAACTTACATTGAATATTTTGCAGATATTTATTTTTTTTATCCAAAAAAAGCCCCTTTAACGGGGCTTTTGAATCAATTTTTTCAAAAAGAAATTATGCTAAAATTGCATTAAAAATAGTACTTGGTCTCATTGCACGATTTACCAAATCTTCATTGGGTTTATAATATCCACCAATGTTTACAGGTTTTCCTTGAATATTTTTTAATTCTAAAATGATTTGTTTTTCATTTTCTCTCATCAATTTTGCAATTGTCGAAAATTCAGCTTTCAATTCAGCGTCTTTTGTTTGTCTTGCCAAAGCATCCGCCCAATACAAAGCCAAATAAAAATGAGAACCTCTCACGTCTAATTCACCAGCTATTCTTGAAGGAGATTTGTCATTATCCAAAAACACATCTGTGGCTTCGTCTAAAGTTTCAGCTAAAATAAGAGCTTTTGGATTGTTATTTGAAATACTTAAATGTTCCAAAGAGACAGCTAATGCCATAAATTCTCCCAAAGAATCCCATCGTAAATGATTTTCTTGAAGAAATTGCTCAACATGTTTAGGAGCTGAACCACCAGCTCCAGTTTCAAACAAACCACCACCATTCATCAAAGGAACAATTGACAACATTTTTGCAGAAGTGCCAACTTCTAAAATTGGGAATAAATCTGTTAAATAATCACGTAGAATGTTTCCGGTCACTGATATGGTATCTTCACCTTTTACAATTCTTTTTAAAGTAAATTCAGTTGCATCGCTTGGCGATAAAATTCTGATATCCAATCCTGAAGTATCGTGATTTGGTAAATATTTATTTATTTTTTTTATGATTTCAGCATCATGTGCTCTTTTTTGATCTAACCAAAAAACAGCAGGCATTCCAGAGGCTTTTGTTCTTGTTACAGCCAATTTAATCCAATCTTGAACTGGTAAATCTTTCGTTTGGCACATTCTCCAAATATCACCAGCTTCAACAATATTTTCGAATAAAACAGTTCCGTTTGCATCGATAACGAGTACTTTACCATCATCAGCGATTTCAAATGTTTTATCATGAGAACCATATTCTTCTGCTTTTTGAGCCATTAAACCAACATTGGGAACAGTTCCCATGGTAGTTGGATCAAAAGCACCATTTTTTTTACAAAAATCGATCGTTGTTGAATAAATTCCTGCGTAAGAACTGTCAGGAATTATTGCTTTGGTGTCTTGTAATTTTCCTTCCTTATTATACATTTTTCCAGAAGTTCGAATCATTGCTGGCATCGAAGCATCAATAATCACATCTGAAGGAACGTTTAAATTGGTAATTCCTTTTTCAGAATTTACCATGGCAACCTCAGCTTTAATTGTAAAAATTTTTTCGATGTCAGCCTCAATTGCAGCTTTTTCTTCAGTAGGAAGTTCGTTTAAATTACTTAATAAATTTCCAAAACCGTTGTTCACATCAACACCAATTTTGTGAAAAGTATCTCCATATTTTTCAAACAATTCCTTGAAATAAATTTTCACAATATGACCAAAAATTACAGGATCTGAAATTTTCATCATGGTTGCTTTTAGGTGAAAAGAAAGCAAAACGTCTTGTTTTTTAGCATCTGCAATTTCAGTTTCTAAAAATGAAATCAATGTTTTTTTACTCATCAATGTAGCATCAATAATTTCTCCATCGAGCAAAGAAAGTTTTTCTTTTAAAACAGTTTCATTGCCATTTTTTGAAATATGTACAATTTTTATATCTGTTGCCTTTTCAATAGTTAATGATTTTTCATTGTTAAAAAAATCACCTTCTTTCATGGTTGCAACGTGAGTTTTAGAATCAGAACTCCATTTTCCCATTGAATGAGGATTTTTACGAGCATAGTTTTTAATGGCTTTTGGAGCTCTTCTGTCAGAATTTCCCTCACGCAAAATTGGATTTACAGCAGAACCTTTCACTTTGTTATAAAGTGCCATCACTGTCTTGTCTTCAGCTGTTTTTAATTCTTCAGGATAATTAGGAATTGCAAAACCCAATTTTTGAAGTTCAGTAATTGCCTCTTTTAATTGAGGAACAGAGGCACTAATATTAGGAAGTTTGATAATATTTGCCTCTGGTTTTGTTGCCAATTTACTCAAAAAAGCCAAGTCATCTTCAACTTTTTGATTTTCTGGTAAATAATTATTAAAAACTGCTAAAATTCTTCCAGCCAAAGAAATATCTTTTGTGTCAATGGTGATTCCTGACGATTTTGTAAATGCTTTTACAATTGGTAAAAATGAGCGTGTTGCTAATGCAGGAGCTTCGTCCGTTTTTGTATAAATTATTTTAGTCATTATTTTGGATTTAAAAAATCTAAATAGTTAGATCTTTGAATGATTGAAATTTGCTTAAAAAGATAGCGTTGCAAAATTAACAATTTGATTGAGATTATGAATATCAAATGGCTTTTTATTTCAAGAAATCAGACTTAAAATTTAGAAAAAAATTAATCAAATATAAGATTAAAAAAAATAGAAGCCATATCATTACATGTAATGATATGGCTTCTTGAAATAGTCTTTTACACTGCGCTGAAGTGCTACTTTGCAAATAAGACGTTCATCTTATATTTTTTTTTTAAGAGAAATTGTAGTTTTATTATTTCTGATTTGAAACAACTTTCATTCTATAATTTTTTTTACATTACAAAATTTATTGATGTTTCTATTGTTTTTCGGATTTTTTTGATGTTGCTCGATAATGATAAATACACTTTAAATTGAAAATTTCTTTTTATCAAAGACTTAAAGAATTTTTATTACAATAAAAATTTACAACATCAAAGATAAATTCCTAAAACAACTATATAAAGAACGTTTCTTTATGATTTAAATATTTTTCTAATCTCAATGTATAATCAATAAAAATAAAATAATATTAATAGATTTTAACACAAATTTTAAATTGATTTATGAATTTCCAAATATTTTAAATAATTAAAAATCAACATGCTATCATTAATACTTATCAACAATTGTTAAAAAAAAGCATTGTAAAATTTACAATGCTTGTTAAAAGTGTATTGGAAGTGATATTATCTTCTTTTTTCTGTAATTCTTGCTTTTTTACCAGTAAGATCTCTGAAGTAAAAAATACGGGCTCTACGTACTTTACCTTTTTTATTTACTTCGATTTTTTGAATAGAGGGTAAATTTAATGGAAAAATTCTTTCAACACCTACAGTTCCCGACATTTTTCTGATTGTAAAAGTTTCAGAAGCTCCTGTTCCTCTTTTTTGAATAACAACACCTCTAAAAAACTGAGTACGTGTTTTTGCGCCTTCTTTAATTTCGTAATACACTGTGATAGTGTCTCCTGCAGAAAATTCTGCAAAGTCTTTTTTAGTTATAAATTCGTCTTGAACAAATTTTATTAAAGATTCCATATCTTAAATTTTATGATTTTCTAAAAAAACATTCACGATTTTCGTCAGAGGTTAATTTAGCGGTTGCAAATTTAGATTTTTTTTTTGAATTATTAGTATCGCTGCTGTTAATTTTTGTAAATCAATTTTTCATCAAAGTAATTTTTTTTTTGATTTTTTGAGGTTTTTAAAAGAATAATCACATTTACTTAATTTTAAAATTAAGTTTTAACAAAATAGTATAAATATTTTTGCAAAAATTTAGATTATGTTAGTCACTGTTTTTGCTAAAAATAAGAAAAAACAATCTTTAATTCAACTTTTTTTTCTGAAAATACAAGGTTTATCCAAAAAAATAAGAAAAGAAACATTCATAATATTTCTGGTTTTTCTATTGATATCTGTTGTTTTTGTCTCTTTAATTAACAAACATCAATTACATTTAACTTTAAACAAATTACACTCACCACTTTTTGATCTTTTTTTTAAATATATAACTTATTTAGGAGATGGGGTCATGTTTGGTTTTGTGGCAATATTTTTTTTATTTTTCAAAAAAAAAGTAGCGTATGCAGTCATGGTAAGTGGGATTCTAACCCTCTTCTTAGTTCATTTATTAAAAAAAATTTTTTTTCTAGGGATTTTGAGACCTGCTGGTTTTTTTGGTGAAGAAAATCTACACCTTATTGAGGGTGTCAAAATGGCTCATACAAATTCATTTCCCTCCGGACATGCTGCAACTGCTTTTGCGATTTTTACTATAGTTTGTTTTTATTTTTCTAAAAGTAAATCACAATATATATGGATTACTTTAGCTATTCTTATAGGAATATCAAGGGTTTATTTATCACAACATTATTGGATAGATATTTTTGTTGGATCAATTTTAGGAATTTTTATTGGTTTTTTGAGTATGAGTTTTTTCTACAAATTTAAAAAGATTCATTAATGCCGATTTCTTACAAAAAAGTAGCTATTTTATTTATTGTATTTAGCACTTTTGTCAGACTCCTGATTTCATATTTTTTAGAATTTGGTAACGATGAAGTTTATTACTGGCTGTATGCAAAATATCCCGCTATCAGTCATTTTGATCATCCACCAATGGTTGGTTTTTTTATCCAATTTTTTACTGGAAATCTTTTTTTTGAGAGCGAATTTTTTATCAGACTTGCTGCAATAATTCCGGCAAGTTTGAGTATGTATTGTATTTATCTTATTGGCACTTTTTTAAAAAATTCTGCAACTGGTTTTTTAGCAGTTATTCTTTATAATTTGAACTTTTATGGCTTTATCATTTCTGGAACTTTTATTTTACCTGATTCGCCTATGGTTTTTTTTTGGTTGATAAGTTTTTTTCTTTTCTTACAATTACTACCCAAAAATCCTGACGAAATTAACAATAACATCAAATTATTTTTTGCGTTCTTTTTTTTAGGATGTGCCATTTATTCAAAATATCAAGCTGTTTATTTGCTTTTTGCAGTAGTACTTTTTGTTATTTTTTTTAATTCAAAATGGTTAAAAAGCAAAGCTTTTTATCTCGGGCTTTTATTTCCATTTATTGCTATTTTTTTGATTTTTTATTGGAATTATTCTAATGATTTTATCAGCTTTAAATTTCATAATAACAGGGTTTCTATTTTTAGTTTGAATTTCAATAAACAATCATTTTTTAGAGAAATTTTAGGTCAAATTGTATATACAAATCCGTACGTTTTTTTTGTGATTGTCGTTGCTTTACTGAATATTAAAAAGAGAAATATTGATTCTGATTATAATGCATTCTTTTTGTTAACATCAATTCCATTAATTGTAACAACAATCTATTTGTCTTTATTCAAAAATACCTTGCCTCATTGGTCTGGCATTTCCTATCTTACTTTAATTCCTTTAGGAGCCGCTCAACTTGTAAATAAAAATCGTATTGAGAAAAAATTATTGATTTTTTTCGCTGTTTTAAGTTTGATTTTTATGGTTGGATTATTTGTAATCAATTCGGGTTTTTTAATACCGAAAATTACTTCGTTAAAGATTGAAGAACAAGGCAGAAAAGATGTTTTTATGGATTTATACGGATGGAAACAAACTTCAGAAAAGGTAAATAATATCTTGGAGAAGGAAAATTTAACACATTTGCCAATCGTTTCTAAAGGTTGGTTTCCAACTGCTCACATTGATTATTATATTGCTAGACCCAATAAAATGAACGTTTTTGCCCTTGGTAATTTGCCAGAGATTCATAAATATTATTGGATTAATAAATGTAGATTTGATAAGGATTTTAAAGAAGCGCTATACATTACTGATAGTAGAAATTTCACAAATCCGGAAGATATTTTGTCAGATTTTAAGATTCAAAAACCGATAGATACTATTCCAGTTATTAGAGAAAAAAATACTGTTAAGAATGTTTTTATCTATTTGATTAAAAAGGATTAGCAGTGTAATTTTCACAATAAAAAACCCAAAATTTTCGGACTTCTTTTTCGTTTATTTTGATGATAATTGGATCTAGTTCCGTAATTTTTTCAAAAAAATTTATCAATTCTGGTTGTAATTCTCCTTTCTTTTTTTGATCGATAAATCGAGTATCAGAATCAATGAATAGCGCATTTTTTGAGTGTAAAGTTGATAAATGATCACCCAAATAATCAAAATGCAAAGCAGGCAAACCAATAATATTTTGCGCATACACTTTTTGATTCATATAAAAACTCAAACTGGCACTTGTTTTATAATTGTCATCAGAAAAAACGAACGTATTTGGGTATTTTTCTTGCAGATTTTCGGTTTCAGTAGCCAATTCTCTCCATCCAATCCAAGTATCATCACTTTTTATTGGCACTATATATAAAAGAATTTCAACCAAAACCAACAGATGCAAAACAATTGAGAATACAATTTGAGTTTTTACCAATTTTTTACTGATAAACATGCTTGCCAGAATAATTCCTGTGATATAAGAAGGCATCATCCAATTGAGTTTCACCCAATAAATGGGTGTGATTGAGAAAAATCCAATAAAAGTTGGGACAAAAAATGCCAATAAAAATAAAGTTTTTGCTTGTGGAATTTTAAATTTTAGAACGGCTCTTTTGATATATTTGTAAGTAAATTTGATGATTACCAAAAATAAAACGGGCAATAATAATAATATTTGATGTGCAATAGCACCGAAAAAATTAGTTGGTGAAATTATAAATTCTGATATAGAACTTGTTCTTTCCGAAGATTGAAATGCAAAAGAGGCAAAGTTGTTTTGATAATTCCACCAAAAAACAGGAAACATCACAAAAATTGAAATCAATATTGAAAACCAAAACCAGGGAGAGAATAAAAGTTTTCGGTATTTGTTTGAAAAAATCAAGAATGCGATCAATCCAAATTGCAATAAAACGGCAGTGTATTTGCTGTTGAAAGCCAATCCCATTGCAATACCAGCATACATCCAATACCATTTTTTTTCTTCAAAAATGGCTTTGTATAAACCAATCAAACTCAATGTCCAAAATAATAAAAGTGGCACATCAGGCGTTGAATTGAAAGATAAAATTGAAATAAATAAGGTTGTTGTGATTAAAATAAGTGCTCTTTCTAACTTTTTTTCTGATAAAAAATAAGAAGCTAATTTGTAAAAAGCTAGAATTGTAAAAGTTGTGATTGTAAAATCTGTCAATTTGATGACAAAAACTGATTTTCCAAAAGCTTCTGAAAAAAAGCGTAATAAATATCCAATCATACCTGGATGATCAAAATAAGATAATGACAAATTTTGTCCATATAAAAAATAATAGGCATCTTGAGGCATTAAACCCATAAATGGAAGTAGTAAAAATCGGAAAATTTGAAATCCTATAACCCAAGAAATCAAAGTATTACTTTTGATAAGTGATTTCAAATTATTCATTTTTTTAGCAAATCTGGTCTTATTTTTTGAGTTCTTTCAAATGCTTTATCTATTCTCCAATCATCAATTTTTGGAAAATTTCCTGATAATAAAATATCCGGAACTTTCATTCCTTCAAATTCAGCAGGTCTTGTGTAAACAGGAGGTGACAATAAATTATCTTGAAAAGAATCCGTTAATGCTGATTGTTCATCGCCAATTGCACCCGGAATTAATCGCACTATGGCATCAACCAAAACAGCTGCAGCCAATTCACCACCTGTTATTACATAATCGCCAATTGAAATTTCTTTGGTGATGTATTTATCTCTAATTCGCTGATCTACACCTTTATAGTGTCCTGCAAGAATTAAAATATTTTCTTTTAGAGAAAGTGAATTTGCTGTAGATTGATTTAAAACTTTTGCATCTGGTGTCATGTAGATAATGTCATCATACGTTCTTTCTGATTGTAATTTTTTGATACAATTCACAATTGGTTCCAGCATCAAAATCATTCCTGCACCACCTCCAAATTGTGTGTCATCAATTTGTTTGTATTTTCCCAAACCATATTCTCGCAAATCATGAACTATAATTTCTGCAATTCCTCTTTGTTGTGCTCTTTTAATAATTGAATGATTGAAAGGACTTTTAAGAAGATTTGGAGCTGCTGAAATGATATCAATTCGCATTATTTAAATGTATTTTATCTGATTTAAAAATAGTTTATGCTAATTCAAGTTTTGAATTACTTCCTTTAAAAAGTGATAAATAATCTTCCACTTTAAAAGTATTTCTGTCAAATCTTGAGGTTCTATGTTTGCCTTCTTGTTGTCGCACAATACTTCTTGCGAAACGTCTAATTTCAGCTTTAGAGGTCAAAATTAACCCCGGAACTGGCGTACTTTTTCCATCTGTATCTTTGGCAACCATCGTAAAATAAGAAGAATTGCAATGTTTAGTTTCGCCGGTTCTAATATTTTCTGAATCAACTCGCAAGCCAATCACCATTGAAGTTCGTCCAGTATAATTTACTGAAGCTTTTAGTGTGACCAATTCACCTACTTCAATCGGATTTACGAAATCAACTTTATTTACAGAAGCTGTTACACAATATTCTCCTGAGTGTTTTGAGGCGCAAGCGAAAGCAATTTGATCCATCAAATTCAAAATATGACCACCATGAATTTTGCCATTAAAGTTAGAATTTGAAGGCAACATCAATTGAGTTATACTCACTTGTGATTCATTTACGTATTTAAATTTACTCATATTTTTTAATTTAGCTTGAAATGAGGAGACTGTTCTTCAGTTACTTTCGTAACAAAATATTTGGAATCACCCAACCAAAATAGTGTTTTGTAACGTTCAATATAATTGAGTTTTACATATCTACCTTGGTATTTTTCTAAATCAATAATGACGTCTTTGTGCTTATCTTCAACTGAAAACGAGAAGATCTGAGCACCAGAAATGCCCTGACTGATTTCTCCTTCCCAAGTTTTAAAGAGAACGCCTTTTTTACTGATTTTGATCAATTCGCCAGAGCGAACTCCTTCGCTAAAAGTTACAAAATAGATAAAACTAAAATAGATAACAGTAACAATAACCACTACTGAAATCAAAATTGTAAGAAATTTTTTCATAAGTCAAAAATACAAATCTAATTAACTTGATAATGAGAAACTTTCAAAAAAAAATCTTCCGAGTAAAAATGTTGTAAGTGATTTTTTTTATTGGTTAAATAAAGTAAATTTGTAAAACATCAATGGGCACCAACATGAACTTTATTTTATTTGATAGCTACATTCGAAATTCGCTTTTGCCGTTTACTTTCACCAAACCAGTAGCTGATTTGCGAATAGGAATTTTAACAATTCGTGAAAAATGGGAACATTATTTGGGTTTTACAACATCTACAATAACTGAAGATTATTTGGAGGAAAAATACCCAATGATTGAATTGGAAGAGAATATTTTGATCAATGCTTCTTTTTGTCCGACAAAAAAATTGGTAAAAAAAATTCAAAAATTATCAAAAAACGAAGCGATTTTTAAGGGTGATGATGTGATTGCTTTTTACACTTCAGATTTTCAAGAAGAAGTTGATTTTGAGACGTATACACAAATTGAATTTGAAGACGAAATCATTCAAATAAAAAATACTTGGGATATTTTTGCGATGAACGAAAAAGCAATTCACCAAGATTTTGAGTTGATTACCAGAGGACGAACCTCAGAACCAATTCCAAAAACGGTTCAAACGATCAATCCTGAAAAAATATTTATTGAAGATGGTGCTAAAATTACGTTTGCTTTTTTGAATGCTTCAACAGGACCAATTTATATCGGAAAAGATGCCGAAATTATGGAGGGTTCTGTGGTGAGAGGTCCTTTCGCAATGTGCGAACATGCTACCTTAAAAATGGGCGCAAAAATTTATGGAGCAACCACTTTAGGACCCCATTGTAAAGTAGGAGGAGAGGTTAATAACTCGGTTTTGATGGGATTTTCTAATAAAGGACATGATGGATTTTTGGGAAATTCAGTAATTGGAGAGTGGTGTAATTTGGGCGCTGACACCAACAATTCCAATTTAAAAAATAATTATGCCGAAGTAAAATTGTGGGATTACAACACAGGAAGATTTGCCAAAACTGGACTGCAATTTTGTGGTTTAATGATGGGAGATCATTCAAAATGTGGTATCAATACCATGTTTAATACAGGAACTGTGGTTGGTGTGAGCGCCAATATTTTTGGTAGTGGATTTCCTAGAAATTTTATACCCTCTTTCAGTTGGGGAGGAGCTTCAGGTTTTACAGAATACAAAACTGAAAAAGTTTTTGAAGTCGCAAAAGTGGTAATGAGTCGAAGAAATATTGCATTTGAGGAACAAGATCAACGAATTTTAGAACACGTTTTTGAAATCACAAAGCAATATCGAAATTTTTGATTTGAATACTTTTAAAAATAAAAATTGCCTCGAAATTGAGTTTTGAGGCAACTTTTATGACATGAATTTCACTTAATTTTTATTGATAATTTCACCTGAACCAACAGATTTTAAATCAGTTTCAGAAGGAGTTCCTTTATAGTAAATATTTCCAGAACCCACAACTTTCGCTTTTATTTTTGATGTTGTAGTTGTTTTGATACTTCCAGAACCAGCAATTGTTGCAGTTGAATTTTTAGAAATCAACTCATAAGCACTAATATTTCCAGATCCAGCAATAGAAGAATTGAATTCAGTTGTTTTTCCGGACAAATCAATATTTCCAGAACCGCCAATATTTGCGTTTAATTCGTTCGTGTCAATTTGTAATTTAATATTTCCAGAGCCGCCTAAAGAGACTGACAAATCGTTGCTTTTGAAAACTCCTTCATTGCTAATATTTCCAGAGCCACCCAAAGAAATTTTACTGATAGTAGTGATAGGAACTGTCACAATTAATTTTTTGGTTGTGTAAATGTTTGTATTTTTTTTGAACTTAATTTGTAAAGTATTTCCAGTCAAGGTTGTTTCAATAAGCGGAACAATATTTTCTTCTCCTTCAATTTTGATATTTCCTTCCTTGCCTCTTACAAGAAGAACATCAAAAGAACCACCTACATTAATTTCATCATACTCTGAAATAATTCTATTTATAGTGACAATTTTTCCATTTCCTTTAATTTTATCCCCATTTCCCATCCAATTTTGAGCGTTTGAGATCAAGGAAATTAAAAAAATAAATGCTGTAAATATCGATTTTTGATTCATTTTACTTTTGTTAGGTTATTTTTATCTTGTTAAACAACAAAAATTATTCCAAAATAATCTAATTTTAAATTAGATAAAACTCTATTTGTTATGTTACTTTGTTTTATAATTTAAGAATGTTTTTTAAATAGACTATATTAAAGTCTAATTGTTACAATTCTAGGAGCTAAAATAAGTTTTTTTTAAAAAACATTCATTTGATTTGGCATAACAATTGGACTTAAATTGAAATTATTCCAAAAAATATTATTTAAAATATTGATTATTATTACTTTAGATTTAATTGAAAGATATTGGTAATTAGAAAAACTAAAAATCAATGTCAGAATGACAGGTAAATATAAAATGAGCAAAACAAAAATTATTAAATTAGACAGTTTGTCGTTTCAAAATATAATGAACGAAGATTCAGAATTGATTCCTTTAATGACTCCTGAAGACGAAGAAATTATCAATAAAGAAAGCGTTCCAGAAATATTGCCAATTCTTCCTTTGAGGAATACAGTGTTATTTCCTGGGGTTGTGATTCCAATAACAGCAGGAAGAGACAAATCAATTCAGTTGATAAAAGACGCAAATAAAGGCAATAAAATTATAGGGGTTGTTGCTCAGCGAAATGAAGATGTTGAAGAGCCAAGTTTAAAAGATATTCACACAATAGGAGTTGTAGCACAAATATTACGTGTTTTAAAAATGCCTGATGGAAATACAACAATTATTATCCAAGGGAAAAAAAGGTTTCAAATAGACCAAATTATTGATGAAAAACCTTACTTAAAAGCGACTGTTAAAGAAGCTGTTGAAGACCGTGAAATTGACGATATCAAGGAGTTTGAGGTTATTATTGATTCTATCAAAGAAATGGCTTTGGAGGTTATCAGAGAAAATCCAATGTTGCCATCAGAAGCTTCATTTGCTATTAAAAATATTCATTCAAATTCATTTTTAGTCAATTTTATTGCCTCTAATATGGATTTAAGCGTTGCACAAAAACAAGAAATTTTAGAAAAAGACAATCTAAAAGAACGTGCATTGCTAACACTTAAAAATCTGAATAAAGAGTTGCAAAAATTGCAATTAAAAAATGACATTCAGTCAAGAACTCGTGAAGATTTAGACCAACAACAAAGAGAATATTATTTGCATCAGCAATTAAAAACCATTCAAGAAGAATTGGGGGGTGTTTCTTATGATCAAGAATTAGAAGAAATGCAACTTCTTGCCAAATCAAAAAAATGGACTAAAGAAGTTGGAAATACTTTTGATAAAGAGTTGCAACGTTTGCGAAGAATGAACCCTCAAGCTGCCGAATATGGCATGCAAAGAAGTTATTTAGAATTGCTATTAGAGTTGCCTTGGGGAGAATTTACGCAAGATAAGTTCGATTTAAAACGTGCTCAAAAGATCCTAGACAGAGACCATTTTGGGTTAGAAAAAGTAAAAGAGAGAATTATTGAACATTTGGCAGTTTTAAAACTAAAAGGTGACATGAAATCTCCAATTTTGTGCTTATATGGTCCTCCAGGAGTTGGAAAAACATCTTTAGGAAAATCAATTGCTGAATCTTTGGGACGAAAATATGTGAGAATGTCTTTGGGTGGTTTGCGTGATGAAGCTGAAATTCGTGGTCACAGAAAAACCTATATTGGAGCCATGCCTGGGCGTTTAATTCATAATTTGAAAAAAGCAGGCTCTTCAAATCCTGTTTTTGTATTGGATGAAATTGACAAACTAGGACAAAGTCATCAAGGAGATCCCTCTTCTGCAATGTTAGAAGTATTAGATCCTGAACAAAATGAGTCTTTTTATGACAATTACTTGGAGGTTGGATATGATTTATCAAAAGTACTTTTTATCGCAACAGCTAATAATTTGAGTCAAATTCCTTGGGCTTTGCGAGATAGAATGGAAATGATTAACGTTTCAGGATATACTATTGAAGAAAAAATTGAGATTGCAAAGAAGCATTTAGTTCCAAAACAACTCAAAGAGCATGGCATCACTTCAAAAGACTTGAAATTAGGAAAAACACAAATTGAGCAAATTGTTGAGGGTTATACTCGTGAATCTGGAGTTCGTGGTTTGGAAAAACAAATCGCAAAGGTGGTTCGTTTTGTAGCAAAATCTATTGCTTTGGAAGAAAAGTACGAGGTAGTTTTATCTTCAGAAAAAATTGAAGAGATTTTAGGAACACCAAGAAATATGGATAAATATGAAAATAATGGAGTTGCAGGCGTAGTCACAGGTTTGGCTTGGACAAGTGTTGGCGGTGATATTTTGTTTATAGAATCAATTCTATCCAAAGGAAAAGGACTGCTTTCAATTACAGGAAATTTAGGAACTGTGATGAAAGAATCTGCCACAATTGCATTACAATATATCAAATCACATGCTGAAGAATTTGGTATCAAACCTGAAATTTTAGAAAAATACAATGTTCATATTCACGTTCCTGAAGGGGCTACTCCAAAAGATGGCCCAAGTGCAGGAATTACAATGTTAACTTCTTTAGTTTCCTCATACACTCAAAGAAAAGTAAAAAATAAATTGGCCATGACTGGTGAGATTACCTTGAGAGGTAGAGTGCTTCCTGTTGGTGGAATTAAAGAGAAAATTTTAGCAGCCAAAAGAGCCAATATCACAGAAATTATTTTGTGTGAAGACAACAGAAAAGACATTCTTGAAATCAAAGAAAGTTATTTAAAAGGACTAACTTTTCATTATGTTTCTGACATGAAACAAGTCATTGAAGTAGCTTTGACAAAGCAAAAAGTAGCAAATGCTAAGAAATTTGATTAAATAAAAACCTCCAAATTTTGGAGGTTTTTATTTTTTATATTAATACAAACTCTTGAATTTGTGAGGATTGCTTTCAAACATGATTTCGTAAACTTTCTCAAAAATATCTTCTATAGAAGGTTTTGAAAAATAATCACCATCAGTACCATAAGCAGTTCTGTGGGCTTTTGCAGTGAGAGTTGCAGGTTTGCTGTCTAAATATTCGTAAGCATTTTGTGTTTCCAAAATTTCTTGTAAAATGTAAGCGGAAGCTCCTCCAGGAACATCTTCATCAACAACCAATAATTTATTGGTATTCATCACACTTTTTATACAATCGTGATTGATATCAAAAGGCAACAAACTTTGGGCATCAATAATTTCTACATCAATACCAACTTGTTGCAATTCTTTGGCAGCTTCTTCTACCAATCTCAAAGTCGATCCATAAGAAACAACTGTTATATCTGAACCATTTTTGATGGTTTCAACCACGCCAATTGGGGTTTTAAATTCGCCAAGATTTGTTGGTAATTCCTCTTTCAAACGATACCCATTCAAACACTCAATCACCAAAGCTGGATCATCACCTTCTAACAAAGTGTTGTAAAATCCTGCAGCTTTTGTCATGTTTCTAGGAACTAATACATGAATTCCTCTCATTGTATTGATAATGCCACCCAAAGGTGAGCCAGCATGCCAAATTCCTTCCAATCTGTGACCACGAGTTCTTACGATTAAAGGTGCTTTTTGTTTTCCAAAAGTTCGATAACGCAATGTTGCCAAATCATCACTCATGATTTGAAGCGCATATAACAAATAATCCAGATATTGCACTTCTGCAATCGGGCGCAAACCACGCATTGCCAAGCCAATTCCTTGGCCAATAATGGTTGCCTCTCTGATGCCTGTATCCGAAACTCTAATATTGCCGTATTTTTCTTGCAAGCCCTCTAAACCCTGATTAACATCACCAATATAGCCTGCATCTTCTCCAAAAATCAACAACTGTGGATGTTTTTCAAGAATGGCATCAAAATTATCTCGCATTACAATCCTGCCATCTACACTATTTTTTTCTTGAGAATATGTGGGATGTATTTCAGCAATTTTCAAAACACTTTTTTCAGTACTATTTGTCAGATGTGAGGAATATTTATCAAAAGCGGTTTCTAAAGATGTTTTTATAAACAGTATCAAAGCTGTTTTTTCAAGAAAATCCTCATCTTTTAAATAGCGTAATGATTTTCTTACAGTTGACAAAATATCTTTTCTAGTAGGTTCAACAAGTTTTTCTAAATCAGTTTTATATTTATTGATAAAAGTGCCGTTTTTACTTTTTTGAACAACGTTTTCTAAGATTTTTACGGCTTTGGAAAGGTCTATTTTTATATCGTTCAGATAGGCATTCCAAGCATCTTTTTTGGCATTTGTAACTTCTTTTTTTGCCTCTTTTTCAATCAAAATTAATTCTTCTTCCGATGTTACAAAACGAAGAATTTCACCGTTTTCAGTTTCTAATTCAAATTCTAAAATCCATTCCCGAAATTTGGTGATACAATCGTGGTCTTTTTCCCATTGCAAACGCTCTTTTTCTTTGTAACGTTCATGAGAACCTGAAGTTGAGTGACCTTGAGGCTGTGTCAGTTCTTTAACATGAATCAATACAGGAACGTGTTCTTCTCTTGCTATCGTTGCTGCTTTTTGATAAACGTCCATCAATTGGACATAATCCCAACCATTTACCACAAAGATTTCGTAGCCATTATTTTTAAAATCACGTTGAAATCCTTTTAAAATCTCTGATATACTTTCTTTAGTTGTTTGATATTTTGCATGAACTGAAATTCCATATTCATCATCCCAAACGCTCATTATCATGGGAACTTGCAAAACTCCAGCAGCATTGATGGTTTCAAAAAATAATCCTTCGCTAGTACTTGCATTTCCAATAGTTCCCCAAGCAACTTCATTGCCATTGATGGAAAAATTGGTATTTTTTTGAACGCTTTTTTCGTTTCTGTAAATTTTTGAGGCTTGTGCTAATCCCAACAAACGAGGCATTTGACCTGCTGTTGGTGAAATATCAGCACTTGAATTGTATTGTTTTGTGAGATTTTTCCAACTTCCATCCTCATGTAAACTATGAGTTGCAAAATGGCCTCCCATTTGTCTTCCTGCAGACATTGGATCTGCATTAATATCAGCATGAGCGTATAAACCTGCAAAAAATTGTTGAGCAGAGAGTTCGCCAATTGCCATCATGAAAGTTTGATCTCGATAATATCCTGATCTGAAATCCCCTTTTTTGAAAGCTTTAGCCATGGCTAATTGAGGCACTTCTTTTCCGTCGCCAAAAATTCCGAATTTGGCTTTTCCTGTTAAAACCTCACGTCTGCCTAATAAACTACACTCTCTGCTAATCTTGGCGATTTTATAATCGTTTAAGACTTCTTTTTTAAAATCGTCAAATGATATTTCTCTCGAGGTAGCAGTATTTGTTTCTTGCAACATGTTTTTTTGATTTTAACAGCAACAAATATAAAATATTTTAATTGATATTTAAAAAATATTCCAAAATTTAAGAATATGATAATATTTATAACGTATTTTTAGTTTTTGTTATAATTAACATAAAAAAAAGAGATATCGTTTTCACAATATCTCTTTTCTGCAATTAACTCAAATTAGATTTAAAAAAGACTATTACATAATTCTGTAGGAATTTGGTAATTGTCATTTATGTATTCTGTTTTATCAAAACTGATAGTTTGACTGTAGAATTTTCCTCTGTAATAGGTGCTAAATTCATAAGGTGTGTTTAGTTGGATGCCATATAAAATTATTTGACCTCTGTAAACATATCCCATGTATCTCCAATAACCTCTTGAAGGGTCTTTCATGTAAAGAGGAATTGTTGGCTCAATTACTTTTCCATTACATTTTGCTTTGTATCGAACATACACATTTACTGGTGGAGGTGGAAGTTTTGAGACAATACTTGTAACATCAACAGTTATTGTACCTCCACAAGGGTTAAAAGATTGTGAGCGATACAATTCTGTTCCTTTAGAGTATCTGCTGCTACCGCTATAAACTACCATTTGAATATTTCTACTTGGTGTATTGTAAATATCAAAATTTTGACCATCATACCATGTATAAGATTTTCCTGACCAAGAAGAAACAGATTGATTGGTTCCTGCAAATACAAAATCACTAAACAAGTTAAAAGAATTATTACGTGATATTCCAGTCATTTTAACGTTGATTTTTGTACCTCCAGAAAACACCCATCTTCTATTGACATATCTCCATCCAGTAGGACATCTTCTGCCATAATAGTCAAGGTTATACCAAGATAAATGTGTGGTTGTATATTCAACTACAAAATTACCACTTTCAAGTTTTACAGTTCCTTTAGCATGATAATCCCAAGTACCATCATCTTTACTGTATGACCAAATTGGAATAATATCTCCTGCTTTTATTGGACTTCCAGTTTCTGGATTGATATAATCATTTGCTACTTGCATTTTGATTGTAATTGGTTTTGAAAACTTCTTTACTTCTTTATTTCCAATTTGCATATCAATTGATACAAAGCCAGCTGTTTCAAAATAAGCATCTTCTACAATTTGTCCATTTTCATCTGTAATTTGTTGTGGCATGAAGCCTCCAGGAAATGATGCTAATGACTCTGGATCTTTACTGTTAAAGTTTACAATTTCACTCACAATTTGGGTTCCAGAAATTGGGTTTCCATTCGCATCTTGAAAAATAGTACCTGCTTCAATTGTAACTTCTGATTTTGTCTCAGCTTTTGTTCCTGAGGTTTCTATGGAAACATTGGATGTTAGTGTGTTATTTACAAGATTTTTTGTTTCTTTTTTATAATCAATTCCTTTTGGAGTATTTAATTTGTTTACCAAATTGGCACTTAAAGTTGCGATAGAATCTGTATCTGATAAAAATACTGGAATTGTAGTAGTCAAATAGTTGGTTCCAGTAATTTTCAAGATAAATTCAACAGGTTCGTTTGTTGGATTTTTATTTGGATTTACCGCTAATGCAATAGCTCCTCTAGAAAATTTTGAAGTAGATACTTTTTCACCTGCGTCAGTTACTATTTTATCTGCATCTCTTCCTAAAACTTCAACTTTCAGAATGTTGTCAGCTTCTAAATTTGCTTGATTTACAGGATCAAAAAGTTCTACAATGACTTGTTGTTTGAAAATAGAGTTGTTGATTACAATATCAAAATCATCAGTAACTCCTTTAAAGTCACAACTTAGTATGAATATTGAGATAGCTACTAATGAAATAGCTATAAATGATGTGAGGTTTTTAATTTTTTTCATGTCTTTTTTTTTAAAATTTGTATGCTAATCTAATTTGAAGTCTAGGGATGAATTTAAAAGTACTTAGAGATTCTTGAAGATTTTCTTCTTGACTTGCAGTTGGTGCCAATAATTCTGATGCTGTAAGTTTTACATCTGGAGAAGAGGTGTAATAAGTACCTAATTCAAATCCAAATCCAAATCTACTTTTTGGAATGGCTCGCCCAAATCCAATTCCAACATAAGGAGCTATTCCACTCCAAGTTACATCAGCGACTATTTGTCCCACATCATTTTTAGTAATGATGACATCTCCAACTTTCACATCTTCAGTGTAGGTTACCACTAGATTGGTGTTTACATTTGTTAAAAATCCAATTCCAGTTGTTAACTTAAAAGATGAATTTTTAAAAGGATTATACTCAATTCCTAAATCGATTATTGAAACTTCTGCATTGGCCAATAAATCAACGTTATCATCCTTGATTTCAATATTTTCAGCTCTTAAGTTGATGAGTTGTGCTGAGTGCCAAGCAAGTCTTGTACTGAGTTTTGGACTGAGTTTTCTGGCATATTCAATACCCAATCCAGGTAGTCCAAAGGATGCCGCAAAAGCATTTTTCATTTCTAAATTTTCATTTTCATCCTGAGAATAACTTACAAGACTAAATGAAAAAATAAAAATTGAGAGCACATAATTTTTAATTTTCATATTGATTATAATTTTATTGGTTTATTTAGCCAAATTTACAAATTAAAAAAAACTGAAATGTACCTATAAGTAGGTATATTTCAGTTTTTCACGAAAACGATAAAGTTATAAAACCCCTCTTCTTATAAAGTTGAAAATTGAATTGAAATTTGCTGTGAGTGTAAAACGAATTTTTTCATGATAATTTCCTTGCGAAACTTCCCAACCATTATTGGAATATAAAGGAAAATAAACTTCCATAATTTGGTGGATGAAATTAAAGCGAATTCCGTTTTCATATCCGAAGAAAACAGGACTATTTTTACTTTTTAGAAAGGCGACATCATTATAAAATTCAACCCATTTCCACAATCCAAAACTTGAATTGAATGAAAGCATGAATTGATTGGCAAATCTGGTTGGTAAAACCGATTTAAATCCGCCATCAGTAATAATAAATTGTTGGCTAAAAAAACCAGAATCTTCTGATCTACCTAAATAATTTAGTTGAAAAAGGTAATCGTTTGCTCTGTCTAAGCCAAAACTAAAATAATTTCCTGTAGTTTTATTGCTTAAAAAAGTTCCAGCAAAAACCCTAAAATCTAGCTGAGTATCGGAAGTTGTCAAAGATCTATACCTTAAATCTACGCCAATTTTTGAAAAATTTTTGGCAATTTCTGCGCTTAAACTATACCTATATTCTTTTATAATATCAGGATTTACGAAACTATAATTGAAGCTTAAAACATTATAATTATCTTGGTCAGTTTTAATCGTATTTGGTGCGATTTCTTTGTCAATATGCACCATTTTTGCACTTAAAACTTCGGAAGTTGCATCTCTTAATTCTCTTCTTTTGAATTCTATCTTCACGAAAGGCATAAATGATTTATAGGAAAGATTAGGGGCATAGTCTAGCGTCAAACCTGAGAGTCCGTAACGAATTCTATAAATTGAAGTTTCTTCAAAATATTGATTACAAAGTATTGAAAATTGACCTATCAATGAGCTACTTTTTGTAGCATAAGAAGGTGAAATAGTAAATTCTAAATTTCTTTTAATAAAAGGTTTGTTGTGTAATTTAACACCAAGAATCAAACCGTTATAAAAGTTGTAACTCACATTTGGTTGATAGAAAAGTTGGTTATAATAAGGGTCATCAATGTCCTTAATCAAATTGAATTTAATAGGTTTGTTAAAGATTTTTTTCTCTAGTCTTTTCCAATTATCAAGTGTATTCAATTCGGGATAAAAGTTTTCATAATTTAAGGCAACTTTATTAATTCCTTCTTTAGGAATGTTTATAATTTTAGTGTCATCAATGTCAGTAATCCATTTTTTAAATATGATTTCTCTGTCATTTAATCCATATAAAAGTAAAGGAGTTGTGATATTTCTTTTATTTCTGATAGTCACTTTTAGACTGTCATTTTCGACTAAAACAGCATCAATTGTGTGGTCTATTTTTTTGTTTGTTTTGATAAAATCTTGAAAAAACCAATCTAAATTTTTGGGTGAATTTTTAATAATAATTTTTTGAAAATCAGCAGTTGAAACCAATTGAGGGTCATTTTTTTGGTATAATTCTTTAATACTATTGTTTAAAATACTATCACCAACGTAATTTTTTAGGTATTTAAAAGCCAAGCCAGCTTTGTATTTATTGGCAATTTTTCTATTGAAATTTGATAAAGAATCAACAGGAGTATCAAGTGCTTGATCCAAAAATTGTCTAGAAACAAATTGATAAATCGACGGATATTTTTCGTTGAATTTGAGTTTTGAAATATTAAAAGTTTTTAGAAACCAGGAATTTGATAATTTTCCAAGTAACATCATATCAGGATAATAGGTTTCAATATATTCAATAATTAGATAATTTTGAATACCATCAATAAGCCAATAATCTTCACGCAGATTTACCAACATTGTACTTTCTAAATATGCAATTGAAATGGCTTTAAATAGCGTAATATCCCATTTAAAATCATCTGAAAAAGGGCGAATAAAATTTGGTAATTGACTCAATCCATAAATGGGATTTTTGTTTTGAGTAATTTTGTCGATATAAATTTCTTTGTGAGGAAATTTTCCTAAATATTTTTCAATAAAAACGAGTTCTCTGTTTAAAATTTCTAAGCAAGCTGTTTCATTAATTTTCTCATTTAAAACATCTGTATAAATTGCGATATCATCGGTTTTAAATGTTTTGAGTTGTTTTTTTTTATTGATTGATAATATAACATTTGTTTTGTTTTTTGCGACCAAATAATAATCTATGTTATTCTCGTTTTTGGTGACATATTCATACAAATTACTCTCTAAAAGAAAAGGTTTTGGGATTTTTATTTCAATTGTAAAATCAGTAGGTTGTTCATACAAATCATCTGTGTTTAAGTTGCTCATTAATTTCCAACCATTTTTATAAACTGCTGGAGTCATGTACCAAAAACGAAGGTGATATCCGTCATCTGTTTTTCCATAACTTGTAAATTTTGCACTTGGGATTTTTTGAGAATAAGTAATTCTTATAGTTGTTTTTTCACCTGATTTTAAAGGTTTATTTAGGCGAATATCAATAATATCAGCTTGTCCGTGAACTTCCTTAAAATAATTATTTTCAAAATCTACGGTTAAGTTTTTAATGGTCGTAAATCCAAGCTCTTCTGGTTTTGCGAAATACAATTCTTTTTTAAAATCTTTAATTAATCTTTTTGACAAAGGTGTTTTCCGATCTCTGAAACTATTTATCCAATTATGCAAAAAAATGTGATTTAAAATTGAATCAGAATTATTAAAAAACACGATTTCTTGCTGAATTTTCAACTCGTTTTTTGAGGGGTTAAAATCAGCTTTTATAGCAATCGTATTGTTTTGAGCCATTGAAAAAACTGACCAAAACAAACATAATTTTACTATGATTTGAGGTATTTTCAAGTTATATTTTAATGAATTTTAATGGCTTAGTATGCTCGGTTTTTAAATAATATAGCCCTTTATTAAACGAGCTTGTTGCAATTTTTATCTCAGAATTGTTGTTGTTTTTCAATTCGTAAACTTTTTGTCCTAATAGATTGTATATTGAAATAACTTTAATTTCTTCGGTTAAATGTAAACTTAAATAATCAGAAACCAAATTTGACCCAATAAATTTGATAGGAATGTTATTTTCTGAAATTGTTAAAGTGTTTTGCGGAGTTTCTATTTCCATAGAAATTGGCAAATGATCACTAAAATAATACAAAGCATCTCTTAAATTTTGTGAATATTCTCCTGTACAATCTAAATCATTTACAGATGAGTTATAGCAATTTTTATTATTACCAATGGTTTTGTAACTATTTTCAACGAAATATACTGTTGAATTTGTCTTTAAATTTTCGGACATCATGATAAAATCAAAACGGTCATCCATACCACCTCCAGCACCATCACCATTTAGTTGTAATGATCTAGTGGATTGTGAATGAATAGCAGCAAATGACGAATTGTTCCAAAAATAGGTATTATTATAATTGTCTTCATTGAAATAATCAATGCCATTTTCAGGAAATGGTGGACAAAGTCTGTTGATTGGGTCAATTATTTTTATTGAATTTGTTGGATCAATTATTTTTTGAAAGCCAGGTTCATTACTCGTGTAAAAATTAAAATCTCCAGCAAATAAAATGGCACTATTTTCAGGTAATCTATCTAATTCTTTTACAAAATCTTCAACAGATTCAAGTCTTTGTTGCCTATTTTCATAGCCTGTAGATGCTTTTAAATGTGTTACAAAAACCTCAATTCTTAGGGGATTTGTTTCACTATTTTCAGTGTTGATTTTAAATGTATAATGATTGATATCTCTAACATTTGTAGCAATTACTTTATCTTTCTCTAAAGTCAGTTTTTCGGAATTGTAATATACCATTTGAGATAAATCTTTTGCTGGAGATTGCACAATTCTGTAAGGTGCTTTTTTGAAATTTGCATTAAAAGGAAGAATCGCATTTTCAAATAGATAATTAGAAGCAGGTTCATTTTTAAGTTCACAAACCATAAATAAATCTGGCTGTATAGTTTCTAAAATTGTTTTTAAATGCGGTGTTTTTTCTTGACTTACAATGTCAATTTTATAATTTAAAGTATTGTAAAATAGGGTTTTAATTCTTGTTTGAGAATGTAAACAAGAGCTTAAAATCACTAAAACAACAACAAGTTGTTTCCTTGAAAAATACATTAAAAGTTTGGTTTTAATTTGTATTTATCATAGAATTTGTTGAAATGATCAACAGCTTCATCAGCAGTATCTACCAATCTAAAAAGATTTAAATCTTCTTCTTTGATATTTCCTTCTGTGATAAGAGTTTCTCTTATCCAATCAATCAATCCTGACCAAAATTTTGTTCCCACCAAAACTATGGGAAAACGTCCAATTTTTTTTGTTTGAATTAACGTGATTGCTTCAAAAAGTTCGTCCATGGTGCCAAATCCTCCTGGCATTACCACAAATCCTTGCGAATATTTTACGAACATTACTTTACGAACAAAAAAGTAATCAAAATCTAAACTTTTTCCACGATCAATCCAAGGATTATTGTGTTGTTCAAATGGCAATTCTATGTTCAATCCAACAGACAATCCCTTTCCTCTATTGGCTCCTTTGTTTCCTGCTTCCATGATTCCTGGGCCACCACCAGTAATCACACCAAATCCACTTTGGGTTAATTTAAATGCAATTTTTTCAGCTAAAATATAGTTTGGATGTTCAGGTTTTGTTCTTGCAGAACCAAAAATAGAAACACAAGGACCCAATTTACTAAGAGCTTCATAGCCATCAACAAACTCAGCCATGATTTTAAAAATGGCCCACGAATCGTTTGTTTTTATTTCATTCCAGGTTTTTTGTTGGAGTCTTTCTCTTATTTTTCTGTCGTCATTTGTCATACTAATGCTAATTTTAAAAGTTTTCAAAATTAATTCTTTTTGAATAAACTATTTCTAATTTTTTTTTGATTAATTTATAAAAAACAGCAAAAATATTTTGGTATTATTATTATTATCATTATTATTGCTCAAGTGTTTTTAGACAATTTATGTTAATGTCAAACCATATCAGAGAAAAAACACTGCTTTGAAGAAAAAAATAAATGTGTTAAAAAAACAAAATTGTCTAAAGCTGGAGTTTCTTTGAAAAAGAAGGCAAAATTGCAAGTGTTCATTACCTCCTGAAAAAATGAATGCGTGAAAAAATAAATACAAATTAAAATGAAAAAAATATTAAAATTAGCATTATTATGACAAATGACGACAGAAAAATAGGAGAACCAGAAGCTGTAGCTTTTACAGGAGGTACTGTTTGGGTTCAAACTTGGTGTTGTAGTTAATCTTTAAATCTCTTAATATTATTATTATGAATACATTTTTAATGATATACCCAATTCAAATTATATTCTTTTTATTGTTTCTAATAGGATTAACTTTAACTGCGTTGGTAATGGCCTCAAAAAACGAAACTAATTTTCATTTTCTAATTTGGGCTGCAATTATAATTTTCCTGCCATTTTTTGGTTCAATAAGTTATATTTTAAAATTCTACTCTTCAAGAAAAAAGAATAATAATATAGCATAGTACCATGTAAATATACTTTAAAAAGTTTATTTACATTACAATTAAAGAGTAGTAAACGTTAATGTTTGCTACTCTTTATAATATTTATTAATTAACGGAAATATCATATAATTCTTTTTTCAAAAAAGCAGCAGTATAACTTTTTTTGTTTTCAGCAACGTCCTCTGGAGTTCCTGTGCATAAAATGGTTCCTCCTTTTTTGCCTCCTTCCAAACCAACATCGATAATGTGGTCTGCCAATTTAATGACATCCAAATTGTGTTCGATAATTAAAACAGTATTTCCTTTGTTAGCAAGTTTGTTTAGGACTTCCATCAAAATACGAATGTCTTCAAAATGCAATCCAGTTGTGGGTTCATCTAAAATATAAAAGGTATTTCCAGTATCTTTTTTTGATAATTCTGAGGCTAGTTTTATTCTTTGTGCTTCTCCACCAGAAAGCGTGGTTGATTGCTGACCAAGTGTTATATAGCCCAAACCAACATCTTCAATAGTTTTTAATTTTCGATGAATTTTAGGAATGTTTTCAAAAAAAACAGTAGCATCTTCAATGGTCATATTTAAAACATCAGAAATTGATTTTCCTTTGTAACGAATTTCCAAAGTTTCTCTATTGAAACGCATTCCTTGACAGGTTTCACATTCCACATGAACATCAGGCAAAAAATTCATCTCAATAATTCGAACTCCTGCACCTTCGCAAGTTTCACAACGTCCACCTTTTACATTGAATGAAAAGCGACCAGGTTTGTAACCACGAATAGCAGCTTCAGGAGTTTGCGCAAACAAACTTCTGATTTCGTCAAACGTTTTGGTATACGTTGCAGGATTTGAACGAGGAGTTCTTCCAATAGGAGATTGATCAATATCAATCACTTTGTCAATATGTTCCAAACCTTCAATTTTTTTGTAAGGCATTGGTTTTTTGACACCTCTATAAATATGAGCGTTTAAAATTGGATATAAAGTTTCGTTAATTAAAGTCGATTTTCCACTTCCTGAAACACCTGTTACACAAATCATTTTCCCCAAAGGAAATTCAACCGAAACATTTTTTAAATTATTTCCTGAAGCACCTTTTAGTTTGATGAATTTTCCATTGCCTTCACGTCTTGTTTTTGGAACTTCAATGTTCTTTTTTCCTGAAAGATAATCAGCAGTTAATGTATGGTGTGTGATGAGTTCAGCAAAGGTTCCTTCACTTACAATTTGTCCTCCATGTCTTCCAGCTCCAGGGCCAATATCGATCACATAATCAGCATGTTCAATCATGTCTTTGTCGTGTTCAACCACCAAAACTGAGTTGCCAATATCTCGTAATTTTACTAAAGAATCAATCAATTTTTGATTATCTCGTTGGTGCAAACCAATGCTTGGTTCATCTAAAATATATAAAACACCTACTAATTGTGACCCAATTTGGGTTGCCAATCGAATTCGTTGTGCTTCACCTCCAGAAAGTGATTTTGAGGTTCTATCAAGGGTTAAATATTCCAAACCAACATCCACCAAAAATTGAATTCTAGTGCGAATTTCTTTCAAAATTTCGGAGGCTATTTGTTGTTGCTTGTTGGATAGTTTTTTTTCAATTTTTTCAAACCAAGCAGCTAGTTCAGTGATGTCCATTTGCACCAAATCACTGATGTTTTTATCCGTAATTTTAAAATGAAGCGCTTCTTTTTTAAGACGTTTTCCTTCGCAAGTTTTACAGGTTATCTCATCCATAAAACTATTTGCCCAACGTTTGATGCTGGTGCTTTCTGCGTTATTGTGCTGATTTTCAATAAATGAAATGATTCCTTCAAAATCAATTTTATAATTTCTGGTAACTCCAACAGTTTTTGAAGCGATTTGAAAAGATTCATTTCCGCCATGTAAAATCATTTCCATGGCTTCTTTTGGAATGTCTTTGATAGCATCAGTCAATTTGAAATGATAACGCTCAGCAATGTGTTCAATTTGTTTGAAAATCCAACTATTTTTTTGATCTCCTAAAGGAATAATTCCGCCATTTTTGATAGAAATAGTATTATTGGGAATCACTTTTTGCAAATTGATTTCATTGATAATTCCCAAACCATTACACGTTTCGCAAGCACCTTTTGGCGAGTTGAATGAAAACGTATTGGGTTCGGGATTTGGATAGGCAATACCAGTTTCAGGACACATCAATTCTCTGCTAAAATATCGAGGTTGATTGTCATCAACATCAATGACCATCAAAATATTATTTCCTGAATAAAGGGCCGTTTTGATGGTTTCTTCCAATCTTTTTTCAGAAGATTTATCGACTAATAATCTATCAATAACTACCTCAATATCATGCATTTTATAACGATCCAAACGCATGTCTTTTTCGATGTCTCTGATTTCTCCATCAACACGAACTTTCAAGAAACCTTGTTTTGAAATTTGCTCAAAAAGTTCTCTATAATGCCCTTTTCTTGATTTGATTAAAGGCGCTAAAACGGCAATTTTTTTATCTGCAAAATCAGTTAAAATCAATTCTTTGATTTGTTCGTCAGAATAGCTAACCATCTTTTTTCCAGTGTTATAGGAATACGCATCAGCAGCTCTTGCAAATAACAATCGTAGAAAATCATAAATTTCCGTAATCGTTCCAACTGTAGATCGTGGGCTTTTATTGGTGGTTTTTTGTTCGATGGAAATCACGGGCGAAAGTCCGTCAATTTTATCTACATCAGGTCTTTCTAATCCACCCAAAAACTGACGTGCATACGCAGAAAATGTTTCAATATAGCGTCTTTGACCCTCTGCATAAATGGTATCAAAAGCCAATGATGATTTTCCACTTCCGCTCAAACCAGTAATAACCACTAGCTTTTCGCGAGGAATTTTTACATCAATATTTTTTAAGTTGTGGACTCTAGCGCCGTAAACTTCTATGTATTCTTGGTCTTTCAAAAAAATCTGTTTTTTATAGAAAAAACGCAAAGTTAGTCATTAAAAAATCAATTTTAAATGAAAAATAATCAACAAATAAAGAGATTATATTACCTTGCACTAAAATTTAAAATGAAGAAATTTATACATTCAGTTCGCTATTTTTTTGAACGTCATGGATTTGGTGTTTTTACAAGATTGGCTGATAGATTGGGAATGAGAGCGAAAAATGTGCGTATCTATTTTATTTATGTTACTTTTTTTACAGTAGGATTGTCTTTTGGATTTTATTTAACCTTGGCATTTTTATTAAAATTAAAAGATATGATTTACACAAAAAGAAGTTCGGTATTCGATTTATAGGAAGGATAAAAGATTTAGGAAATGAAAAAAATAGTAATCACTGGTAGCAACGGACTATTGGGGCAATCACTGGTAAATTTATTGTTAAAAAATAAAAATGAGTATCAAGTTATTGGTTTTTCAAAAGGGGGAAATAGAAGTGGAAGAGAGGATTTTGATTACATTTCTATTGATATTACTGATGAAATAATTCTTAAAAAAACGCTGTTAGAAATCAATCCTGATGCGATTGTAAACACAGCTGCAATGACGCAAGTTGACGATTGTGAAATTTACAAAAACGAATGTGATGTTTTAAATGTTGATGTCGTAAAATGGTTAAAGGAAGTTTCAGAAATCATCAATTGTCATCTGATTCATCTTTCAACAGATTTTATTTTTGATGGAAAAAAGGGTTATTACAAAGAAACTGACGAGCCAAATCCATTGAGTTATTATGGCAATTCAAAAGTAAAATCCGAAGAAATATTACTGAATTCAACGATTGATTTTACGATTATTAGAACCATTTTGGTGTATGGAAAAGTGTATGATATGAGCCGTACAAATATTGTTCTTTGGGTAAAAGAAATGCTTGAAAATGGCAAAGAAATTACGATTGTAAATGATCAATTTCGAATGCCAACTTATGTCGAAGATTTGGCATTGTCATGTAAAATATCGATTGATAAAAAAGCGACAGGAATTTATCATATTTCGTCAAATACTTTGATGAGTGTTTTCGACATCACTCAAACAATTGCAGGTGTTTTTGGGTTGGATAAAACATTCATAAAACCTACATCAAGTATTGTTTTAAATCAAAAAGCTGCAAGACCTCCAAAAACAGGTTTTGATGTTTCAAAAGCAACCTCTGAATTAGGAATGACTTTTCGTACTTTCGAGCAGGATTTACAAAGATTTAAAGATAACTTATCATTAAAATGATATTTCATGTTAAAAAGTTGTAATAAGGACTTTTTTTTTATGATATTGCGTCCTCAAATAATTTTATAAAAACCAATAGAATATTGAATTATGAAGAAAAAACTTCTAACGTTGTTATTTTTAGCATTACCATTTTTTATTTTCTCACAAGAAAAAGGTTTAGATGAGAAGATTAATGATGCTTTCATGCCAATTGCTTCCTGGTGGGAAACTCTCGTTTTAACAACTGTTCCTTTAGGTTCTTACAACGTGCCTTTTGTGGTACTTTTATTAGTTGGAGGAGCAACTTTTTTCACAGTTTATTTTAAATTTCCAAGTATTACAAAATTTGGAACGGCGATAAAAACAGTTCGAGGCAAATATGTTGATATAGAAAAACACGGAGTTGATAAATTGTATAATAATGATGAAGCTTTAGCCGTTGAAGATATCCAAGACACAATTCGAGATGAAAGTGCTCATGGTGAAGTTTCTCATTTTCAAGCATTAGCGACAGCAGTTTCCGGAACTGTAGGTTTAGGAAATATTGCGGGAGTAGCAGTGGCAATTGGTCTTGGTGGTCCCGGTGCAACTTTTTGGATGATTGTTTGTGGATTATTAGGAATGTCAACCAAATTTGTTGAATGTACTTTAGGTGTTAAATATAGGGATGTTGATCCAGATGGTACTGTGTATGGAGGACCAATGTACTATTTATCAAAAGGTTTGAAAGAAAGAGGATTTAGCACTTTTGGAAAAATACTTGGAGTTGTTTTTGCAATACTTTGTGTTGGAGCTTCGTTTGGTGGTGGAAATGCATTTCAATCAAATCAAGCAGCTGTTCAAATAAGTTCTTTATTGAAATTAAATTCGGGTTCTGATGGTGTAATTATTGGAATTTGTTTGGCGGTTTTAGTAGGAATTGTAATCATTGGAGGAATTAAAAGAATTGCAAAAATAACTGAGAAAATTGTGCCTTTTATGGCAGGACTTTACATTTTAGCTTCTTTAGTAATCATTTTTGCAAACTTTAGTGATATTGGCTTGGCATTTACCATTATTTTTGAAGGAGCTTTTACGCCAATGGCTGGATTAGGTGGTTTAGTTGGAGTTTTAATTGTTGGTTTTCAAAGAGCAGCATTTTCCAACGAAGCAGGTGCAGGTTCTGCTGCAATTGCACACTCAGCAGTAAAAACTAAATATCCAGCATCAGAAGGAGTTGTGGCGCTTTTAGAACCTTTTATAGATACTGTTGTGATTTGTACAATGACTGCTCTAGTTATTGTGTTTTTTAATATTGATGGTACAAATGTTCAAAGCGTTTTTAATTATAGTGCAGAGACTAGTAGTGTAATTTTAAATGCTGATGGTCGTTCAATAGGTGGTGTAGATTTAACTTCCATGGCTTTTGATTCTGTAATTCCACATTTCTCTTATGTGTTAACAATTGCCATTGTTCTATTCGCTTTTTCAACCATGATTTCATGGTCTTATTATGGTTTACAAGCTTGGAAATATTTGTTTGGAAAAGGAAAAACTGTTGATATCGTTTACAAATTATTATTCTTAGTATTTGTTGTAATTGGTGCAGGAGCAACTTTAGATGCGGTTATTAAATTCTCAGATGCTATGATTTTAGCATTGGTATTTCCAAATATGATTGGTTTGTTTTTCCTTTTTCCTAAAGTGAAACAAGAAATGACTCGCTATTTAAAAGCCATTTCTATAAAAAAAGAAGCAATTCAAGAAGGTGCAATTGATGTGACAAAACACATGTAATTAATATTAGCATGAAAATTTTTTCATCCCATTTCTGGTACAACAAAAGCCAACGAAATGGGATTTTTTTATTGGGATTTTTTATCATCATTCTTCAAGTTATTATTCTCTCAGACATTCTTTCAACTGATGACAAAATTCCCGAAAATAATTTAGAACTATTGGCTTTTCAACGGCAAATAGATAGTATAAGACTGATTGAAATTGAAAATAATAAACTCAAAATATTTCCTTTCAATCCAAATTATATAACTGATTTTAAGGGCGAACAATTAGGAATGTCTTTAGAGGAAATTGACAAATTATTTGACTACAGAAAAACGGGAAAGTTTATCAACTCGAAGCAAGAATTTCAAAAAATAACCAAAGTTTCTGACAGTTTGTTGGCTAAAATTTCTCCCTATTTCAAATTTCCAGATTGGGTTGAGAAACGAAATCAACAAGAAAAAGGCAATTCAACTTTAAAAAATTATACTACTTATGATTACGTAAAAATCTCTAAAAAAGAGTTATCCACATTTGATTTAAACAAAGCAACAGCAAAAGATTTAGAATTTATCAATGGAATTGGAGAAAAAACTGCTGAGAGAATTATTCAGTATCGTTCTAAATTACAAGGATTTACTTATCAAGACCAGTTGTATGAAGTTTGGGGTTTGAAAAAAGAAATTGCAGACAAAGTATTTGAGTTTTTCAAAATAAATGAGAAGCCCATAATCAAAAAAGAGAATGTTAATATATTAACTTTCAAACAGTTGTTGAAAATTCCGTATGTGGATTACGAGTTGTGTAAAAAGATTTTTAACTACAAAGATGAGGTTGCAGAGATTCAAGACATTTCAGAATTGAAAAAGATCAAAGATTTTCCAACAGAAATATACAATAGATTAGTCTTATATTTGCAGGCTGAATAAATAACTCAAATTTTTATCAAATGAATAGTATGTACTTTACAGAAGAACATCAAGCATTTCGTGCAAGTTTTAAAGATTTTTTACAAAAAGAAGTAGTTCCTCACATTGATAAATGGGAAAAAAACGGAACAATTGAACGTTTTATTTGGAGGAAATTTGGTGAAATGGGCTATTTTGGTTTGTCAACTCCACATGAATATGGAGGATTGAATTTAGACTTTTTTTACACAGTTATTTTCCTAGAAGAATTACAAAAAATAAATTCTGGCGGATTTGCAGCTGCAATGTGGGCTCATGAATATTTGGCAATGACTCATTTAAACAAAGAGGCAAGTGAAGAAATCAAACAAAAATATTTGGTACCAAGTGTTGAAGGTACAATGATTGGATGTCTTTGCATCACAGAGCCTTTTGGCGGAAGTGATGTTGCAGGAATGCGTTCAACAGCAGTGAAAGTTGGAGATAAATATATTTTAAACGGATCAAAAACATTCATCACGAATGGCGTTTATTCTGATTACTTGATTGTTTCGGCAAAAACAGATATTACTGAAAAATATAATGGAATTAGTCTTTTTGTGGTTGATAGAAATTCAAAAGGTTTGACAGCAACAAAGCTCAATAAATTGGGTTGGAAAGCCTCAGATACTGGAGAAATTGCCTTCGATAACGTTGAAATTCCTGCTGAAAACTTATTAGGAGAAGAAGGAAAAGGTTTTCCTTATATTATGCAACACTTTGCTTCCGAGCGATTAATTATGGGAATCAATGCCCATGCAAGAGCAGAATACGCATTAGATTATGTAATTGGTTATATGAAAGAAAGAGTAGCTTTCGGAAAATCATTAGATCAATTTCAAGCGTTAAGACATCGAATTGCAGAAATGGCAAGCAGAATTGATATGTGTAAAGAATATAATTATTCAATTACAAAACGTTTAGACCAAGGACAATATGTGGTGAAAGAAGCAAGCATGTCAAAATTAGTGTCAACCAAAATGGCTGATGAAGTGATTTATGATGCACTTCAGTTTTTAGGAGGATATGGATATATTGAAGAGTATCCAATGGCGCGTTTGTTGCGCGACAGTAGATTAGGACCAATTGGAGGTGGCACTTCTGAAATCTTAAAAGAGATTATTGCAAAAATGGTCATTGACAGCAAAGAATACAAGCCTGCCAAATAATTTTTTATCCAAAGTTCTCAAAATCTCATGTTAAAATGTGTTTTTGAAATAATTCAAAATTCATAATTAACAATTAAAAATTAGTTGTATCTTTGCAAACCAAAAATAAAAATCAAAACAGTTAACTGTTAACAAAATAAAAAGATACGTATGAAGGGAGGTGCTAACTTATGTTAATTATACCAGTAAAAGAGGGGGAAAATATAGATAGAGCTTTAAAGCGTTACAAGCGAAAATACGATCGTACTAAAACGATGAAAGATTTGCGTAACAGAAAAAACTTTACAAAACCTTCTGTAGCAAAGAGAGCTCAAAAAATCAAAGCTTCTTACGTTCAAAAATTAAGAACACAAGAAGAAGTTGGATAATAGTTTTTTTTAAAGAATAAATGAATCTCGTATCAATTTTGATACGAGTTTTTTTTTATTAAAATTTTCGTAATTTTACGAAAATAAATCCAAATAAATTTTGATTGATTCATTTCTTGATTATATTACTTTAGAGAAAAAATATTCTCCAAATACGATTTTTGCTTACAATAATGATTTAATATCATTTAGGGACTTTTGTGTTAAAGAATATCAATTGGAGAATTTATCAGAAGTTGAATATCCAATCATCAGAAGTTGGATTGTAAGTTTGGTTGATTTAAATATATCAAATAGGAGTATCAATCGAAAAGTTTCCTCTTTAAACTCATTTTACAAGTTTCTTCAAAAAACACATCAAACAGAAATCAATCCACTTGCAAAACACAAAGCATTAAAATCAGTAAATAAGTTGCAAGTGCCTTTCACATCCAAAGAAATTGATGCAGCAATAAATACTATTTCAGAGAAAAATGATTTTATAACCCTCAGAAATAAACTGATTGTTGAACTGCTTTATTCAACAGGAATCAGAAAAACTGAATTGATCAATATCAAAGAAAATGACATTGATTTTTATAACAAAACTATAAAGATTTTTGGAAAAAGAAATAAAGAGCGGTTTGTTCCCTTGTTAGATTCAGTCATCATCATTCTAAAACAATACCAAGAACTAAAATGCGAATATCCAAAAATAGCCACTTATTTATTGATTACTGAAAAAGGAAACAAAATAAGTAAAACTCTTGTGTATGGATTTATAAATTCTTACTTTAGTAAAGTTTCAACGAAGGTTAAAAAAAGCCCTCATATTTTGAGACATTCGTTTGCAACTCACTTATTAAATGAAGGAGCAAATTTAAATTCGGTTAAAGAATTACTAGGGCATTCAAGTTTAGCCTCCACTCAAGTCTATACGCATAATAGTCTTGAAGTTATCAAAAAAGTCTATAATCAAGCTCACCCTAGGAGTTTAAAAAATAATAATTTATGAAAGTATTCACTCAATCAGTAAATTTTACCGCAGACAAAGATTTAATTAAGTTTGCAGAAAAGAAAGCCAATCAACTAGTAAAGTTTCACGACAAAATAGTAGATGCCGAAGTATTTTTAAAAGTTCAAAACACAAGTGATAAAGAAAACAAGATTATTGAAATAAAGCTTAATATTCCAGGAAGTGAATTGATTGTAAAAAGAGAAACAAAAACTTTTGAGGAGGGAATTAGCCTTGCAGTAGATTCACTAAAAAGACAATTAAAAAAATACAAAGAAAAAACAAGAGAATCTTTAAATCCATAAATTAAAAAAAAATAACCATAAAAAGTTTCAAGAAATAAAAAAAACTTTATACATTTGCAATCCGTTAGAAATAGCGGATTGTTTTTTTATATTAAAGCCGATGTAGCTCAGCTGGCTAGAGCAGCTGATTTGTAATCAGCAGGTCGTGGGTTCGAGTCCCTCTATCGGCTCAAAAAAAAGTAAAGTTCATCAAAATAGTGAAATTAATTGATTTGGGGAGATTCCAGAGCGGCCAAATGGAACGGACTGTAACTCCGTTGTCTTACGACTTCGCAGGTTCGAATCCTGCTCTCCCCACAAAACAATGCGAGAGTAGCTCAGTTGGTAGAGCTTCAGCCTTCCAAGCTGATTGTCGCCGGTTCGAACCCGGTCTCTCGCTCAAATTTAAATCCAACAAAAGCCGATGTAGCTCAGTTGGTAGAGCGCATCCTTGGTAGGGATGAGGTCATGGGTTCGACTCCCATCATTGGCTCATAGAAAAGAGTATTATTAGACACTAAATATATTTAAACTAAAGAATTAAAATTAAATAATTATGGCAAAAGGAACTTTTGACCGTTCGAAACCACACTTAAACATAGGTACAATCGGACACGTAGATCACGGTAAAACTACTCTAACTGCTGCTATTACTAAAGTAATGGCTGATAAAGGTTTCTCTGAAGCAAAATCTTTCGATCAGATTGATAACGCTCCTGAAGAAAAAGAAAGAGGTATTACAATTAATACTTCTCACGTAGAATACCAAACAGCAAATCGTCATTATGCACACGTTGACTGTCCAGGTCACGCGGATTATGTTAAAAACATGGTAACTGGTGCTGCTCAAATGGACGGTGCTATTTTAGTAGTTGCTGCAACAGATGGTCCAATGCCACAAACAAGAGAACACATCTTGTTAGGACGCCAAGTTGGTATTCCTCGTATGGTTGTTTTCTTGAATAAGGTTGATATGGTTGATGATGAAGAACTTTTAGAACTTGTTGACATGGAAGTAAGAGAATTATTAACTTTCTATGAATATGATGGCGATAATGGTCCAGTAATTCAAGGTTCTGCTTTAGGTGCTTTGAATGGTGAGGAAAAATGGGTGAATACTGTCTTAGAATTAATGGATGCTTGTGATGCTTGGATTGAAGAACCAGTTCGTGATATGGACAAACCTTTCTTAATGCCTGTTGAAGACGTCTTTTCAATTACAGGTCGTGGAACTGTTGCTACAGGTCGTATCGAAACAGGTATTGCTAAAACAGGTGATTCAGTTGAAATCATTGGTATGGGTGCTGAAAAACTAACTTCAACAATTACAGGAATCGAAATGTTCCGTCAAATATTAGATAGAGGTGAAGCTGGAGATAATGCAGGTATCTTGCTAAGAGGTATTGCTAAAGAAGATATCAAAAGAGGTATGGTAATCTGTAAACCAGGTTCTGTAAAACCACACGCTAAATTCAAAGCTGAAGTTTATGTTTTGAAAAAAGAAGAAGGTGGTCGTCACACTCCATTCCACAATAACTATCGTCCACAGTTTTATGTAAGAACAACTGATGTAACTGGTACAATCACTTTACCAGAAGGCGTTGAGATGGTTATGCCAGGAGACAACTTGACTATCAATGTTATTCTTTTACAACCAATTGCATTAAGTGTTGGACTTCGTTTCGCAATCCGTGAAGGAGGTAGAACTGTTGGTGCTGGTCAGGTAACTGAGATATTAGACTAATTTTTTTTAGTCAATTTAAAATAAAAGGTGTTCCGTTTTTAACGGAACGCCTTTATGAATAAATAAAAAACGGGTTTAGCTCAGTTGGTAGAGCACTGGTCTCCAAAACCAGGTGTCGAGAGTTCGAGTCCCTCATCCCGTGCAAAATAAAAATAAAATGAATTTCATTCAATATTTAAAAGATTCTTTTGACGAGTTAAACAATCATATGACTTGGGTTTCAAAAGAAGAAGCCCAAAAAACAACTGTAACTGTTGCGATTTTTACTATTTTGTTTTCGTTAGGTGTTGCAGGTGTTGATTATGTATTTCAAACTGGATTGGATAACTTTTTCAAATTATTTTAAGAAACTAAATTATGACTGATTCTGTAATGAAGTGGTATGTTGTCAGAGCAATTGGTGGCCAAGAGAATAAGGTAAAATCATACATTGAAACCGAAATTTCAAGGGTAGGTCTTTCTGATTTTGTTAGTCAAGTAATAGTTCCTACAGAAAAAGTTGTACAGTTAAGAAGTGGAAAAAAAATAAATAGAGAAAAAGTTTACTTTCCTGGTTATATTATGATAGAAGCCAATCTCTCTGGTGAAGTCCCTCACGTAATTAAATCAATAACAGGTGTAATCGGGTTTTTAGGAGAGACCAAAGGTGGTGAGCCTGTTCCTATGAGAAGATCAGAAGTTAATAGAATGCTTGGTAAGGTTGATGAATTATCAATTCAAGATGAAAATGTTGCAATTCCATTTAATATTGGAGAAACTGTAAAAGTAGTTGATGGTCCTTTTAATGGATTTGATGGTACGATTGAAAAAGTAAATGAAGAAAAACGCAAACTTGAAGTAATGGTGAAAATTTTTGGAAGAAAAACACCATTAGAATTAAGTTACATGCAAGTAGAAAAAATATAAGTGTTACAAATTATATATCGATTTGTTTTTTAGCTTCCAATTTTAAAACAAATCACTAAACATTTTTATAATGGCAAAGGAAATTAGTAAATTAGTTAGATTACAAGTAAAGGGAGGCGCAGCGAATCCATCGCCGCCTGTTGGACCTGCCTTAGGTTCTGCTGGGGTTAACATTATGGAATTTTGCAAACAGTTTAATGCAAGAACACAAGACAAACAAGGAAAAGTGGTTCCTGTTGTTATTACTGTTTACAAAGACAAATCTTTCGAGTTTGTTACAAAAACTGCCCCTGCTGCATTACAGTTATTAGAAGCAGCTAAAATCAAAAGTGGTTCTGGAGAGCCAAATAGAAAAAAAGTAGCATCAGTTTCTTGGGATCAGATAAAACTTATTGCAGAAGATAAAATGGCAGATTTAAATGCTTTTGAAATGTCTTCGGCAATGAAAATGATTGCTGGTACAGCTCGTTCTATGGGATTAAATGTAACAGGTAATGCACCAGAATAATCTTTATAAAAAGTAGCAAAATGGCAAAATTAACAAAGAAACAAAAAGAAGCAAATGCTAAGTTGGATAAATCAAAATCACACGATTTATCATCAGCTTCATCGTTAGTTAAAGAAATAACTAACGTAAAGTTTGATGCATCTGTAGATATTGCAATTCGTTTAGGAGTTGATCCAAGAAAAGCAAATCAAATGGTTCGAGGAGTTGTAACACTTCCTCATGGAACAGGAAAAGACGTGAAAGTCCTAGCATTAGTTACCCCTGACAAAGAGGCTGAAGCTAAAGCAGCTGGAGCAGATTTCGTTGGATTAGATGAATATCTTCAAAAAATAAAAGATGGTTGGACTGATGTTGACGTTATCATTACTTTACCAAGCGTGATGGGTAAATTAGGTCCTTTAGGAAGAATTTTAGGTCCTAGAGGTTTAATGCCAAACCCAAAAACAGGTACAGTAACTATGGATGTTGCAAAAGCTGTCCAAGAAGTAAAAGCTGGTAAAATTGATTTTAAAGTTGATAAAACTGGTATTGTACATGCTGCAATTGGAAAAGCATCTTTTGATGCTGATAAATTAGCAGAAAATGCAAAGGAAATATTACAAACTGTTATTAAATTGAAACCAACAACAGCAAAAGGAACTTATTTAAGAAGTATTCATATTTCTAGTACAATGAGTCCTGCAGTTATTGTTGATGTTAAAACTGTTTAATTCGTTAAAACTTAATTTATGACCAGAGAAGAAAAATCACAAGTAATACAAGATTTAACAGCGACATTAGCAGATACTAATACAATTTATCTAGCAGATATCTCTGGATTAGATGCACAAACAACCTCAAATTTACGAAGAGCTTGTTTCAAAGCAGGAATCCAATTATCAGTTGTAAAAAATACATTACTAGCAAAAGCAATGGAGGCTTCAGATAAAGATTTTGGAGCATTACCATCAGTATTAAAAGGAAATACATCCATAATGATTGCAGAGTCATCAAATGCTCCTGCAAAATTAATCAAAGAATTCAGAAAGAAAACAAAGAATAAACCTATTTTAAAAGGTGCATTCGCAGAAGAATCTGTTTATATTGGAGATGACCAATTAGATGCTCTTATTGATATTAAATCAAAAGAACAATTACTTGGTGAACTTATTGGATTATTACAATCACCAGCTAAAAACGTTATTTCAGCGTTACAATCTGGTGGACAAAAAATTTCAGGTATTTTAACAACATTATCTGAAAGATAAATTAGCGCACAAATAAACTATAATAAACAAAATTTTTAAAAACAATTAAAATGGCAGATTTAAAAGATTTCGCAGAGCAATTAGTTAACTTAACAGTAAAAGAAGTAAACGAATTGGCTTCAATTTTAAAGAATGACTATGGTATTGAGCCAGCTGCAGCAGCAGTGGCAGTAGCAGGTCCATCAGCTGGTGGAGGAGAAGTTGCTGAAGTTGAAGAGCAAACAGAATTTACAGTGATTTTAAAAGCAGCAGGTGATTCTAAATTAGCAGTTGTTAAATTAGTTAAAGAATTAACTGGTTTGGGATTAAAAGAAGCTAAAGGTGTTGTAGATAGTGCTCCTGCACCAGTAAAAGAAGGTGTTTCTAAAGATGAGGCTGAAAGTCTAAAAGCAGCTTTAGAAGAGGCTGGAGCTGAAGTAGAGCTTAAGTAATTTTTTATTCCCGTTCTTCGAATAAAAGACGGGAAAACAAATTTAGGTTTAGGTACTAAAACAATGTTTTAGTCCTAAACCATTTTGTGTATATATTCGTTCTTTATTTTAATTCAGATTTTAATCAAAAATATATTCTCTTTTGGCAACGAAAAACACTACTGAAAGAATCAACTTCGCGACTTCTCAAATGATTAAGGAGTATCCAGATTTTTTGGATATTCAGGTAAAATCTTTCCAAGATTTTTTCCAACTTCAGACCAAAGCAGAAGAGAGAGGTGAAGAAGGTTTGTACAAAACCTTCATGGATAACTTTCCAATTACAGACACAAGAAATCAATTTGTACTAGAATTTTTAGATTATTTTGTTGATCCGCCACGTTACACCATTCAAGAGTGTATCGAAAGAGGTTTAACATATAGTGTTCCTTTAAAAGCACGTCTAAAATTATTCTGTACTGATCCAGAACATGAAGATTTCGAAACGATTGTTCAAGATGTTTATCTTGGAACAATTCCTTATATGACAAATTCAGGAACCTTTGTTATCAATGGTGCTGAGCGTGTTGTGGTTTCGCAATTACATAGATCTCCAGGTGTATTTTTTGGTCAATCTTTCCATGCAAATGGAACAAAGTTGTACTCAGCAAGAGTAATTCCTTTCAAAGGTTCTTGGATCGAGTTTGCAACTGACATCAATCAAGTGATGTACGCTTATATTGATAGAAAGAAAAAATTACCAGTAACCACATTATTCAGAGCAATTGGCTTTGAAAGAGATAAGGATATCTTAGAAATTTTTGATCTTGCAGAAGAAGTAAAAGTTTCTAAAGCTGGTTTAAAAAAAGTATTAGGTCGCAAATTGGCTGCCAGAGTTTTAAAAACTTGGCATGAAGATTTCGTGGATGAAGATACAGGCGAAGTTGTATCAATCGAAAGAAATGAAATTATTTTTGATCGCGATACCATTTTAGATAAAGACCATGTTGATGAAATTATAGAATCTGGTGCCAAGACTATCTTGCTTCATAAAGAAGATAATCAACAAGCAGATTATGCAATTATTCATAATACCTTACAAAAAGATCCAACAAACTCCGAAAAAGAGGCTGTTGAACACATTTATAGACAATTACGTAATGCAGAACCACCTGATGAGGAGACTGCAAGAGGTATTATTGATAAATTATTTTTCTCAGAACAACGTTATAATTTAGGCGAAGTTGGTCGTTTTAGAATGAACACCAAGCTAGGTTTAGATATCAATATGGATGAGAAAGTATTGACAAGAGTTGATATTATTACCATAATAAAGTATTTGATTGAGTTAATCAATTCAAAAGCTGAAGTGGATGATATCGACCACTTATCAAACAGACGTGTAAGAACTGTTGGTGAACAATTGGCTGGACAATTTGGTGTTGGTTTGGCACGTATGGCAAGAACCATTCGTGAGCGTATGAATGTGCGTGATAACGAAGTGTTTACACCAATTGATTTGATCAATGCGAAAACATTATCATCTGTAATCAATTCTTTCTTCGGAACAAACCAGTTGTCTCAGTTTATGGATCAAACAAATCCATTAGCCGAAATTACCCACAAACGTAGATTATCTGCGCTAGGACCAGGAGGTTTATCGAGAGAAAGAGCAGGATTTGAGGTTCGTGACGTTCACTACACTCATTATGGACGTTTATGCCCAATTGAAACTCCTGAAGGACCTAATATTGGTCTGATTTCCTCACTTTCTGTTTTTGCGAAAGTGAACAATCTAGGATTTATTGAAACTCCTTATCGAAAAGTTGAAAACGGAACTGTAGTAGGAACAGATGTAATTTATTTAAGTGCTGAAGAAGAGGAAGGCAAAAAAATTGCACAATCTAATTTAAAACTAAATGATGATGGAAGTTTTGTATCTGACAGAGTAATTGCTCGTGAAGAAGGAGATTTTCCAGTAGTTTCCGCAGACGTAATTGATTACATGGACGTTGCCCCAAATCAAATTGCCTCGATTTCAGCTTCTTTGATTCCTTTCTTGGAACATGATGATGCAAACCGTGCTTTGATGGGATCAAACATGATGCGTCAAGCAGTTCCATTATTGCGTCCTGAAGCCCCAATCGTGGGTACCGGATTGGAAAGAAGAGTTGCTAAGGATTCTCGTATTTTGATAAATGCTGAAAGAGAAGGGGTTGTAGAATATGTTGATGCTGATAAAATCATCATTAAATATGATCGCTCCGAAGAAGAAAAATTAGTAAGTTTTGATTCTGATGAAGTGACTTATAATTTGATAAAATTTAGAAAAACGAACCAAGGAACATCTATCAATTTAAAACCAATCGTAAAAAGAGGTGATAGAGTTTCTGAAGGACAAGTTCTTTGTGAAGGGTATGCCACGCAACAAGGAGAATTAGCTCTTGGAAGAAACATGAAAGTTGCTTTCATGCCTTGGAAAGGGTATAATTTTGAAGATGCAATCGTAATTTCTGAAAGAGTAGTTCGTGAAGATATTTTTACTTCAATTCATATTGATGAATATTCTTTAGACGTTCGTGATACAAAATTAGGTTCTGAAGAATTAACAAATGACATTCCTAACGTTTCTGAAGAAGCTACCAAAGATTTGGATGAAAACGGAATGATCAGAATTGGTGCAGAAGTAAATCCTGGTGATATTTTAATAGGCAAAATCACACCAAAAGGCGAATCTGACCCAACTCCTGAAGAAAAATTATTACGTGCTATTTTTGGTGATAAAGCAGGTGATGTAAAAGACGCATCACTAAAAGCTTCCCCATCATTAAGAGGTGTAGTAATTGATAAAAAGTTGTTTAAAAGAGCTGTTAAAGATAAAAATAAAAGAATCAAAGATAAAGAAGCAGTTTCAACATTAGAAGCGTCTTTTGTGTCAAAATTTGAAGCGTTAAAAGACCTATTAATTGAAAAATTATTCAATTTAATAGGAGGAAAAACGGCACAAGGGATTTATAATGATTTGGGCGAAGAAGTATTGCCAAAAGGTAAAAAATACACCCAAAAAATGTTGAATTCAGTGGATGATTATGTTCATTTAACAGGTTCTTGGACTACAGATGATGATTTGAATGTTTTTGTTGGAGAATTAATTCATAATTATAAAATTAAAGTAAATGACTTACAAGGAAATCTTCGTCGTGAAAAATTTACCATTTCTGTAGGAGATGAATTGCCAGCAGGAATTTTAAAACTAGCTAAAATTTATATCGCTAAGAAACGTAAGTTAAAAGTAGGTGATAAAATGGCTGGACGTCATGGAAATAAAGGGATTGTTGCTCGAATTGTAAGAGCAGAAGACATGCCTTTCCTTGAAGATGGAACTCCTGTTGATATCGTTCTAAATCCACTAGGTGTACCTTCTCGTATGAATATTGGTCAGATTTATGAAACTGTTCTTGGTTGGGCAGGTCAAAAATTAGACAAAAAATTTGCAACACCAATTTTTGATGGTGCATCTTTAGACGAGATTAATAAATATACTGATGAAGCTGGCGTGCCAAGATTTGGTCATACCTACCTTTATGATGGTGGTACTGGAAAACGTTTTGATCAACCTGCAACTGTTGGGGTTATTTATATGATTAAGTTAGGACACATGATTGATGATAAAATGCACGCGCGTTCTATTGGTCCTTATTCATTAATTACCCAACAACCATTAGGTGGTAAAGCACAATTTGGTGGTCAACGTTTTGGAGAGATGGAAGTTTGGGCATTGGAAGCTTATGGAGCATCAAGCATCCTAAGAGAAATCTTAACTGTAAAATCTGATGATGTGATGGGAAGAGCTAAAACTTACGAAGCAATCGTAAAAGGCGAACCAATGCCAGAACCAGGTTTACCAGAGTCATTTAACGTATTAATGCACGAACTGAAAGGTTTAGGATTAGACGTAAGATTAGAAGAATAATTTTTTATAGTTGATGGTTGTTAGTTTTTATTTCTTGGTTTTTGATTTCTTTAAAGAATCTTTTCACCAACAATTAAAAACTAATAACTAAAAACTTAAGACTATAATAAGACATGACAAGAAAACAAGAGAAGTACACCGTAAAAAAGTTTAACAAAATCTCAATTGGTTTAGCATCACCAGAATCTATTTTAGAAGTTTCTAAAGGAGAGGTTTTAAAACCAGAAACGATTAATTACCGAACTCACAAACCTGAAAGAGATGGATTGTTTTGTGAGCGTATTTTTGGTCCTGTAAAAGACTATGAATGTGCCTGCGGAAAATATAAAAGAATCCGTTATAAAGGAATCGTATGTGACAGATGTGGCGTAGAAGTAACTGAAAAGAAAGTTCGTAGAGATAGAGTTGGTCACATTAATTTAGTAGTGCCAGTGGCTCATATTTGGTATTTTAGATCATTGCCTAATAAAATGGGATACCTTTTAGGGTTGCCATCTAAAAAGTTAGACATGATTATTTACTATGAGCGTTATGTAGTAATTCAACCAGGTATTGCAAAAAATGCTGAAGGCGAGCCAATGCGTAAGATGGATTTCTTAACAGAGGAAGAATACCTTGATATCGTTGACAGTCTTCCTAAAGAAAATCAATATTTAGATGACACAGACCCAAATAAGTTTATCGCTAAAATGGGCGCTGAATGTTTGATTGATTTGTTAGCCCGTATCGATTTGGATGCTTTGTCATTTGAATTAAGACATAAAGCAAACACCGAAACTTCAAAACAACGTAAAACAGAAGCTTTAAAACGTTTGAATGTTGTGGAAGCTTTTAGAGAATCAACTTTAAATAGAGAAAACAAACCAGAGTGGATGATCATGAAGGCAATTCCTGTAATTCCACCAGAATTACGTCCATTAGTGCCTTTAGATGGTGGTCGTTTTGCAACCTCAGATTTGAATGATTTGTATAGACGAGTTATCATCAGAAATAATCGTTTGAAAAGATTGGTTGAAATCAAAGCTCCTGAAGTAATTTTACGAAATGAAAAACGTATGTTGCAAGAGTCTGTAGATTCATTGTTTGACAACACACGTAAATCATCCGCAGTAAAAACAGAATCTAACAGGCCTTTAAAATCTTTATCAGATTCATTAAAAGGAAAACAAGGACGTTTCCGTCAAAATTTGTTAGGAAAACGTGTTGATTATTCAGCTCGTTCCGTAATTGTTGTTGGCCCTGAATTAAGATTACACGAATGTGGATTGCCAAAAGACATGGCAGCAGAATTATTCAAACCTTTTGTTATCAGAAAATTGATTGAACGAGGAATTGTGAAAACTGTAAAATCTGCGAAGAAAATTATTGATAGAAAAGAACCAGTTGTTTGGGATATTTTAGAAAATGTAATTAAAGGACACCCTGTTTTATTAAACAGAGCACCAACATTACACAGACTTGGTATTCAAGCATTTCAACCAAAATTGATCGAAGGAAAAGCAATTCAATTACACCCTTTAGTGTGTACTGCTTTCAACGCCGATTTTGATGGTGACCAAATGGCAGTTCATTTACCATTAGGACCAGAAGCTATTTTAGAAGCACAAATTTTAATGTTGGGCTCTCATAATATCCTAAATCCTGCGAATGGTGCTCCAGTTACTGTGCCTTCTCAAGACATGGTTCTTGGTTTATATTACATGACCAAAGAAAGATTTTCAACACCTGAAGTTCCTGTAAAAGGAGAAGGTTTGACGTTTTATTCTCCTGAAGAAGTAACGATTGCTTTCAATGAAGAAAAAGTTGAATTGAATGCTGGAATCAGAGTAAGAACCAAAGATATTGACGAAAACGGAAATCAGGTAACTAAAATTATTAAAACTACTGTTGGTAGAGTTTTATTTAATGAAGTTGTTCCTATTGAAGCTGGTTATATTAATGAAGTTCTTACTAAGAAAAACTTACGAGATATTATCGGTAGAATTTTAAAAGTTACTGATATTCCTACAACAGGAAAATTCTTAGATGAAATCAAAAATATGGGTTTCAAATTCGCTTTCCAAGGTGGATTATCATTCTCATTAGGTGATATTATCATTCCTAAACAAAAATATGAGATGATTGCTGAAGCGAATGAAGAAGTTGATATTATTGTAACGAACTATAACATGGGTATGTTAACGCAAAAAGAGCGTTACAATCAGGTAATTGACGTTTGGGGTTCCACCAACAATAAATTGACTGAATTATCTATGAAAAATTTACGTGAAGATAAACAGGGTTTTAACTCAGTTTACATGATGTTAGATTCTGGCGCAAGGGGTTCTAAAGAACAAATTCGTCAGTTAACAGGAATGCGTGGTTTGATGGCAAAACCAAAAAAATCGACTGCAAGTGGTGGAGAAATTATTGAAAACCCAATCCTATCTAACTTTAAAGAAGGATTGTCGATCTTAGAATATTTTATCTCTACTCACGGAGCTCGTAAAGGTTTGGCGGATACTGCTTTAAAAACTGCAGATGCGGGTTATTTAACTCGTAGATTGGTTGACGTTTCTCAAGATGTTATTATCAATGAGGAAGATTGTGGAACTTTAAGAGGTTTAGAAGTGACTCCTTTGAAGAAAAATGATGAAATTGTAGAATCTTTAACCGACAGAATTGAAGGTAGAGTTATTTTACAAGATGTGTATCATCCATTAACCGACAAATTAATTATTAAAGCAAATCAACCAATTACCCACAAATTGGCTCAAGAAATTGAAGCTTCAGGGATTGATGTAGTTGAAGTGCGATCAGCTTTAACATGCGAATCTGCTCAAGGTATTTGTGCTAAATGTTATGGTCAAAGTTTGTCAACGCTTAATAAAGTTCAAATCGGTGAAGCTGTTGGAGTGATTGCTGCACAATCAATTGGAGAACCAGGAACACAATTAACATTGCGTACTTTCCACGTTGGTGGGGTTGCTGGAAATATTTCTGAAGAAAATAAATTAATTGCAAGATTTAATGGTAATGTTGCTATTGAAGATTTAAGAACTGTTGAAGGTAAAGACAATGAAGGAAACAAAGTTGATATTGTAATCTCAAGAACTGCCGAAATCAAAATTATTGATACCAAAACAGGACTCACTTTAAGTACAAATATCATTCCTTATGGTTCTGTGATTTTTGATAAAGACAGAAAAACCATCAAAAAAGGAGAAGTTATTGTTCAATGGGATCCATTTAATGGAATAATTGTCTCAGAATTTGCTGGTAAAGTGAAGTTTGATAACTTAGAACAAGGAGTTAACTATGCTGTAGAAATTGATGAGCAAACTGGTTTTCAAGAAAAAGTATTGATCGAATCTAAAAACAAACGTTTGATAGCTTCTTTGATTATTGAAGATAAAGACGGCAATGCATTGCGTTCATACAGTTTACCAGTTGGTGCTCATTTGATGGTTGACAATGGAGAAAAAGTTGAAAGCGGAAAAACATTAGTTAAAATCCCAAGAAAATCTGGAAAAGCCGGCGATATTACTGGAGGTTTACCTCGTGTAACAGAGCTATTTGAAGCGAGAAATCCTTCAAATCCGTCTGTAGTTGCTGAAATTGACGGAGTTGTTTCTTTCGGAAAAATTAAAAGAGGAAATAGAGAAATCGTTATTGAGTCTAAAACAGGTGACGTAATGAAATATCTAGTGAAACTTTCTAATCAAGTTTTAGTTCAAGAAAATGATTTTATCAAAGCTGGTATGCCTTTGTGTGACGGTGCAATAACTCCTTCTGATATCTTAAATATCAAAGGACCATCCGCAGTGCAAGAATTTTTGGTAAATGAAATTCAGGAAGTATATCGTTTGCAAGGTGTAAAAATCAATGACAAACATTTTGAAGTAGTGGTTCGTCAAATGATGCGTAAAGTAAGAATTATTGATTCTGGAGATACATTGTTCTTAGAAAATCAATTGGTTCACAAAAACGACTTTATCGAAGAAAATGATGCAATTTACGGTATGAAAGTGGTAGAAGATGCAGGTGATTCTGAAAATATAAAACCTGGACAAATTATTTCTGCCCGTCAATTAAGAGACGAAAACTCTTTATTGATTAGAAACGACCAAAATTTAGTAACAGCAAGAGACGCAAGACCTGCAACAGCTGAACAAGTTTTACAAGGAATTACAAGGGCTTCTCTACAAACTAAATCGTTCATTTCTGCTGCTTCTTTCCAAGAAACAACAAAAGTATTGAACGAGGCTGCTGTAAGTGGAAAAGTAGATACCTTAGAAGGATTAAAAGAGAATGTAATTGTAGGTAAGAAAATTCCAGCAGGTACTGGAATGAGAGCTTATGACAACATTATTGTAGGTCCTAAAGATGAAATCGAAAGAAGTTTCTAAAGAAACAGCTTTTTAAAACCTAAAAAGGTTGAATTGTTTATTGTAATTTTTACAGTATTCACTTCAACTTTTTTTATTTTTACAGAATAAGACATAAAAACAAGAAATCATGGAAGAAAATCAACATAAGGACGGACAACTCAATATTGAATTAGACGAAAAAATTGCAGAAGGAACGTATTCTAATTTGGCAATTATCAATCATTCTATTTCAGAATTTATTGTAGATTTTATCAATATTATGCCTGGAGTTCCTAAAGCCAAAGTAAAATCTCGTATTATTTTAACGCCTCAACACGCCAAAAGATTGGCAAAAGCTTTGGCAGATAATGTGCGTAAATTTGAGCAAGCCAATGGCGAAATTAAAGACTACGAGCAACCAACAATTCCAATGAATTTTGGACCAACAGGACAAGCATAAAAAAAGTGAAACGAAAGTTTCACTTTTTTTATATCATATTTTCCTAGTTTTATTAATCAACCAAAAATCAGCTAAAACTAGCGCAGTCATTGCTTCAATAATTGGCACAGCTCTTGGCACCACACAAGGATCATGTCGTCCTTTTCCAGTGATTTCGGTTTCTTCGCCCTCTGAATTGATGGTTTGCTGATTGGTCATAATCGTTGCAACAGGTTTAAAAGCTACTCTGAAATAGATGTCCATTCCGTTGCTAATTCCACCTTGAATTCCACCAGATAAATTGGTTTTTGTAGTGCCATCAGCATTAAAAATATCGTTGTGTTCAGAGCCTTTCATTCGTGCACCACAAAAACCACTCCCAAATTCAAAACCTTTTACTGCGTTTATAGAAAGCATCGCTTTTCCTAATTCGGCATGCAATTTTTGAAAAATAGGTTCACCCAAACCAACAGGCATGTTTTGAGCAACACAAGTTATGGTACCTCCAATAGTATCTCCAGCTTTTCTAATTTCTTTGATTTTTTCAATCATTTTTTCCGCAGTTGCTTCATCAGGGCAGCGCACAATATTTGATTCTGTTTTCGAAAAATCAACTTTTTGATACGGTTTTTCCATAAAAATATCTCCAACAGAAGAAGTGAAAGCATTTATTTTGATAGAAGAAATCAATTGTTTTGCTAATGCACCTGCAACCACCCAATTGGCGGTTTCACGTGCTGAACTTCTTCCTCCACCTTTATGGTCGCGAATTCCAAATTTTTTGTCATACGTAAAATCAGCATGTGAAGGTCTATACACATTCGTGTTATGATTGTAATCATGACTTTTTTGATTGGTATTTTTGATGATAAATCCAATAGAAGTTCCAGTAGATTTTCCTTCAAAAATTCCGGATAAAAACTCGACAGTATCAGGTTCTTTTCGCTGTGTAACGATTTTAGATTGACCAGGTTTGCGTCTATCTAACTCTTCTTGAATTGCCTCTACATCAACCTCCAAACCAGCAGGAAAACCATCAATAATACCCCCAATCGCAGTTCCATGCGATTCTCCAAACGTTGTTACTTTCAATAAATTTCCAAAAGAATTAAATGACATCGAAATAAATTTAAAAAAAACAAAGATAACAAACTGTAATTCATCAATTGTCATTTTTAAAATCATTTGCATGAATTTCTATGCAGTTTTATAATCCTTTTAAGCTTGATATTTAAATAGTTAAAGAATTAAATCAATGATATTCAAATTTCAAAAAAAATAATCTTTTTTTGTTTTAAAAATTGAAAAAGCTTTCTATATTTGCACCCGCATTCAGCATGACCGAATCTAAGGGAGAAATGGCAGAGTGGTCGATTGCGGCAGTCTTGAAAACTGTTGACTGTAACAGGTCCGGGGGTTCGAATCCCTCTTTCTCCGCGAAAACAATTTCAAAATGAATCAAAACCCTTTAAACTCAACGTTTAAAGGGTTTTTTCTTTTCATCGAATAACCAATTTATTCATTATTTAGCAAAAAATAGGTGCACATTCGGTGCACTTGGATTTAGTTAAAAAAGGTGCACCGATTTTCTTCTGAACGCCAATAAAATAAGGGGTTCAAACAATGAACATCTTGACCTTATACTGACAATTAAACTATATTAATTATCAATTTAAAGGTTACCATTATGACTACAAAAATCTCATTGCTTTTCTATCTAAGAAAATCGAAAGTCAATTCACAAGGGCTAATGCCAATTTATCAACGTATAACTATCGAGGGAGAAAGGTTCGATTCAAGTACCGGACATTTTATCGATGAACTAAAATGGAGCCCAGAAAGCGGCAAAATCAAGGGGAACTCAGAGGAAGCACGTTCAATAAATGGTCGACTTGATTTATTAAAAGCAAAAGTGTATGAAATTGAAAAGCGACTATTCATGAGCGAAACGAAAATCAACTTCGAAAACTTTAAAAACGAATACCAAGACAAGAAAATAAGAGAGCGATATCTTGTCCCAATATTTGTGGAGCACAACCGTAAAATAAAAGAGCTAGTGGGTCAAGAATATGCACCAGGAACATTGGAACGATACGAAACATCACTAAAGCACACGAAGAATTTTATTTTCTGGAAATACAACATAACAGATATAAACATTGAAAAAATCGACCATTCATTCATCACTGAATATGAGTTCTATTTGCGAAGTGTTCGTAAATGTGCTAATAACACAGCTGTCAAATACATCAAAAACTTTCACAAAATCATCAACCAATGTTTGGCAAATGGGTGGCTGAATAAAGACCCTTTTGCAAACTACAAATCTAAAGTCAAAGAGGTCATCCGTGAGTTTTTGACCGAGAAAGAAATTGAAACAATATTTAACAAACGTTTTGCTTCAGAACGATTAGAATTAGTAAGAGATATATTCATTTTCAGCTGCTTTACTGGATTAGCCTATATAGATGTGAAGCAATTAACATTGGATAATATTTCGTTAGGTATAGATGGCGATAAATGGATATTCAAAAACAGACAAAAAACGGATACAGCATCTAAAATTCCAGTATTACCAGTAGCACAAGAAATTATAAATAAATATGTTCAGCACCCAGTTTGCAAAAATGAAAACCGCCTACTTCCAATTCTTTCCAATCAAAAAATGAATGCCTACTTAAAAGAAATTGCGGATGTCTGTAAAATCAATAAAGACTTAACATTCCATATTGCACGACATACATTTGCAACTACTGTAACTTTATCAAATGGCGTTCCTTTAGAAACAGTAAGTAAAATGCTCGGGCATACAAATCTTAAAACCACACAGCACTATGCTAAAATTTTAGATAAAAAAATTAGTGAAGACATGATGATTTTAAAATCCAAATTCGCTTCAAAAGAGCAAAATTATAAGAAGTTTGGTACGGCTTAATCTGATTCAATGTTGATAACTTTTTAGCGGATTGCCATAATAAAAATTGATGCAAAATGGTTTAATTTGAGATTCTCAACGAAACCATTTTGCATGCTATGAAAACTTACGATTTTAACTATTTTTACGAATTTGAATTTGAATATGAAGCGTTAAAACGCACTACTACTGATGTTTTAGATCTTTCTTTTAAGATGATTGAATTCATCCAAGAAAAGCTAAAAGAAATTGGCAAATGGTTGAAAAAACACCTATTTACCTCTGTTCGAGAAGAAATTCAATTTTTTAAAGAGTTAAAGACAAAAATAGTCTCAAAACTCATTTTCCATCAAACGATATTAAAAATTGAAACCAAATTACCACCAACAAAAAAGAAGAAGAAAAAGCACTATGAAAAGGAATTAGGGAATATCTATGAATATGGCATGAATAACAAAGAATTTTATGAATACTACCGTTCAAAAGGTTCTTATAAAGACGAAGAGTATTTTGTGCGCAAACAATATAAAAACTTATGGGACAACTGTTCGCTCATTAATTTCGATTCAAAATTATGTACTTCTCACGATTTCATATATGCTACATTTATCGCAAATGAAATGCTAGAAGGATATTTAGAAAAGAAATTGGAGGAAATAAATGGAAAGTGTTCGCTAAGCAATCCAGCAATAAGCAACCTCAACTGGACAGCTACCAAGGTAGATTTGATAGAATTAGTCTATGCACTTCAACTATCTGGAGCTGTTAATGGTGGAAACATCGACATCAAAGAACTGGCAATTTGTTTTGGCAAAATGTTAAATATTGACATTGAGGACAATTTGTACAGGGCATATTTGGATATTAAATCTCGAAAAACAATCCAAACCAAATTCTTAAACACCATTAAAGAAAACCTCAACCGTAAGTTGAACGAGGACTTAATATAAAATCCAAGGCTACCACCTTAAATTTTTTAGTTCACAACTTGTGATGAACTTGTGAAACACTTTACAAGTACTATATTTTACTAGAATCCATTTTCTGTTTTTAAAAATAGAATTGGATAAAACACCTATTCACAAAAATGCTAAAAAAGCAACTCCAATATTCATAAGGGATTTCATCCAATTTAATAAAAAATCATTCACAACTTGGGGTTGCCTTGTGAATGAAAAACACTCAAATGAAGTTGATTTGTACCATAACAAATTAAATACTTTCATCATGAACTTACATCCAAAAAAACTCTTCCCAGAAATCGACAACATCGAATTATTAAACCATCAAGTAGTTACAAAACGTGATTTACTAAACTTTGGCAACTTACTCCTCAATGAAATCAAATCTTCAGCTCATAAAGAAGAAATCCCACAATGGCTAAAGTCTTCAGAAGTTCGCAAATTGCTAAAAATATCTCCTGGTACTCTTCAAAATCTACGAATCAAAGGAACCCTAAAATACAAAAGGGTAGGTGGCATCATTTACTACAAATACGAAGACATTAACAAAATGCTAAACCAATAAAATAAGCTTAATTCCCATTTCGCCAATCACTAATTCCTAATTTCTAATCGCTAATACCTAATTGCTAAAAAAAAATGAACTACATCAAACACCTCACAGGCTTTTTCGATAAACTAGTCCACGATTTTGACCTCAATCCCACTCATGTAAGTCTATACATTTCTCTATTCCAATTTTGGAACCTCAACCGCTTCGAAAATCCGATCAGCATCACGCGCGATGAGGTTATGAGAATAAGTAAAATTTGCTCGAAAGCCACGTATCACAAATGCATGCGTGAGCTGCACGAAAAAGGATATGTCATTTACGAACCATCATACAATCCATTTCGAGGAAGTATGGTTCGAATGGTCAACTTATCAAGCGAACTCAAACCCCTAAGTAAAAAAGAAGTAACCCAATTAAAAAACAAACAAGTCATTGAACAAGAGGTAAACAAGAACAAAACTAGTAATGATAATAGCACTAAACAAGCGCTGGTATCTTCTATAAACATTATAAACAATACAAACAGTAAAAACAATATAAACAAAGAAGAGCAAACAAAAAATAAAAAAAATAACATGTTTAAGAAAAAGGATATGCTACATGATACTGAGAAAGCGGCTACTGAGCTTAGCAAAACTAACGAAGGAAAAAATATAGAAAATACAATTCCTCCAGGATTACCAAATGTGATTGCTTTTTTCAAAGAAAAAAAAGCATCCGAAATCGATGCTCAAAAATTCTACAACCATTTCCAAAGCAATGGATGGTTAGTAGGTGGGAAAACACCAATGAAAAACTGGCAAGCTGCTGCTCGTAATTGGATGCTGAATTCAGAAAAATTCAAAATTAAAAATACGGTAATTTTAAAACCAAATCACTTACACGTTCCTAACGAAAAAAACTATTCCGAACCTCTTTAGCCTGGATTCGTTTCATAGTATTATTAACGGTCATCCCGAGCTTAGTCGAGGGACACTCAAATCTCTAAAACCAAGTACCTAAAAGCTAAAAGCTAATAACTAAAACCTAAAAAAAATGAATCCAACAACCATATCCGATTGCTTCATAATAAGTAACAATAAAAAAATATACGACTTCAACAAGTGCTTATACTTCATAAAACATCAAGGAAAAATCCGTTACGGACAATCCTTTAAAATTTGGAAAGAAGACATTCCAATCATATTCAAGCTATTAATCTACATGATCAAAGACCACAAAGTAGCCGATAAATTACAAATCAATCTTGACAAAGGCATCCTATTATCAGGGCCAATTGGCTGTGGAAAAACATCCATCATGCATTTACTAAAACCTTTTTCCAATCATTGCAAAGAGTACAAGATTAAAACCTGCAGAGAAATTTCATTCGAATTTGCAAAACAAGGTTATGAAGCTTTAAGTCCATATACACAAAAATCCAGCCGACAAACTAGTCTATCTGGGTATTGCTTTGATGATTTAGGAGCCGAACAACAAATCAAACACTTTGGCAATGATTGTAACGTAATGGCCGAAATACTAATTACTCGTTATGAGCATTTTATCGAAAACAAATCAATCACCCACATCACTACAAATTTATCAGCTTCCGAAATTGAAAATGTATACGGAAACAGATTGCGCTCCAGAATGAGGAACATGTTCAATGTAGTTTCCTTTGAGTCAAATTCTAAGGACAAACGATAATGTGTTCTTCAAAATACGGTAAACCGTAAAATGTAGCTAAACAATTTAGTTATATTTCAAGTTTGAATTAATGAGTAAAGAGTAACTAATAATTCTCAATACCTGTTCAAAAATTGAATAGGTTGTTTATTCAGTTAAATTTATTAGATGAACGAAGTTGATTGATATTCCATTTCGAAGATGGATATCGGTTTACTTAAAATCATAAAATTGTTACAAACAAACATCAACTATTGAGTGTAATGGAGTAATTCCGAATTTTTTATCGGAATTGTATCGAGAACACACCTCTCTAAAACATTATAATTTTTTTTGGTCTATTTTGCAGGATATTGACAAATTGCATATATTTAACTTTTAGTTAGTGTAGTAAAATTGCAATCATCTAAATTATAGGTAAGTAAATGCTTAAGTAAAATGGAGTAGCTAATTATTGTATGCAATGCGATATTTAAAAAAAAAATTAGAAAAATTCTAATGAATATGTAATTTAAATCTATGAAAATAATAAACAACCAAGATATTATACTTATTGATGAATTAAAATCTTCCATAAATCAAAATTCATCAATATACATTGCTACAAATTATTTCTCCATTCCTTCAGTATTTGAATTATTAGAAAAATTAGATAATCTTAATTTTATAAAAATTTTAATAGACAACACTTCGGTAGAAAAAGACCTTCGTTTTTCTTATGATGATAAAGAATTAAAATCATATCACAATTTAACACAGAAGTTTAAAGCAGATAAGGTTTTTCAATTAATCAGAGATAAAGTAGAAATCAGAGAAGGAAGTGTTGGTGGTCAAAAATTCATATTGACCGAAACTAATTCAGTAACAAATTACTTTATGTTGGTTCCGCACGATTTAAACCTAATTTCATTGGGAATAATGAATACGGAACAACCAATATTTATTAATTCTTTTGAAGATGCAGGCAACCAGTATTTATCTATTTTTAACAATGTTTGGAACAGCAGCAAAAGAGATTTAAAAGAAATAATTTTAAAAAGTATTACCAGGTCTGCCCAGCAATATGCTCCGGAACAACTTTATAAATTCACACTTCATAATATTTTTCAAAACAAGACTATAGATGAAATTTCTGAACAACGTTTAAGCAGAACTGGCTTCAAAGAAACAGAAGTTTGGAAAATGCTATTCAATTTTCAGAAAGATGCAGTACTTGGAGCTATCGACAAAATTGAAACTTTTGGTGGTTGTATTATAGCTGATAGTGTAGGTTTAGGTAAAACATTCGAAGCTTTGGCAGTAATGAAATACTATAATTTACGCAATGATAGAATTTTAGTATTATGTCCAAAGAAGCTTCGTGAGAACTGGTTAATTTACAGTCTAATTTCTGATGTTAGAAACATTTTGGCTAAAGACCGAATGAATTTTGATGTGTTAAACCATACCGATTTATCTCGTGAAAAAGGTACTTCTGGCTTGATTAATTTAGAAACCATTAATTGGGGTAATTATGATTTAGTGGTTATTGATGAAAGTCATAACTTCAGAAATAATGATCCTCGCAAAAATACCGTTTCTCGTTACCAAAGATTAATGCGTGATATTATTAAAACGGGTGTAAAAACCAAAGTTTTAATGTTATCGGCAACTCCAGTTAACACGAGAATGAACGATATAAAAAACCAAATCGCTTTCATAACAGAACAAAATGATACAGCTTTAAGTGAATTTGGAATAGCAAGCATTGACCAAACATTGCGTAAAGCACAACAAAAATTTAATGCTTGGCTTAAAGATAATCATAACGAAAATACGAACCGTGATAGTTTAGTAACCACACTTAATGGCGATTATTTCAAAATTTTAGATTTGCTAACTATTGCTCGTTCCAGAAAACACATTGAAAAATATTATGATATTACCGATATAGGTAAGTTTCCAGAGCGGCTAAAACCAATTGCTAAATATTCTGATTTTGATACTGGAAAAGCATTTCCACAAATGGATAATGTCAATAATTTACTAAATGCCTTAAATCTAAAATTCTATTCACCACTTTATTTTGTTCGTGATGATAAGAAAAAAAGCTACGAAGAAAAATACGATTACATTACTTCAACAGGTTCTGTTTTCAGACAAGTTGAACGAGAAGATAGCTTAATTCACTTGATGCGAGTAAATTTATTAAAGCGTTTAGAAAGTTCAATCCATTCGTTCCGTCTAACATTAACTTCTTTATGGAACCAAGTAGAATACCTTTCTGATAAGATTAAAACCATACATCAAAACGAGTATTTTGATACCGATTTTGATATAAATGAAGTAGAATTTGACGATGATAGATTAGAAGATTTAATTATTGGTGGTAAAGTAAAAGTTTTGTTGCAAGATTTAGACTTGGTTAAATTCAAAGAATATATAGAAGATGACAAAAAAAGGTTAGAAGAATTAATAGCAATGGCATCAGTAGTTGATCCAACTCGAGATGCAAAACTAGAAGATTTAAAACATCTAATTATTGAAAAACTTAAAAATCCAATCAACGAAGGCAATAAAAAAGTAATTGTATTTTCTGCTTTTGCAGATACAGTTTTGTATTTGCACGAACATTTAGCATCTTGGTTGCTAGAAGAACATCATTTATATTCAGCTTTGGTTACTGGTGGAGATGCCAACAAATCAAATATGCCTAATTGTCGTTTAGATTTGAATTCTATTCTAATTCATTTTTCGCCATTATCTAAAAAGCGAAATGCCATTTATCCTGACGAGAAAAATCAAATTGATATTTTATTTTGTACCGATTGTATCTCCGAAGGGCAAAACCTCCAAGACTGCGATTATTTAGTAAATTATGATATACATTGGAACCCAGTACGTATCATTCAGCGTTTCGGTCGTATAGATCGTATCGGTTCTATAAACGATAAAATCCAATTGGTAAACTTTTTTCCAAACTTAGCGTTAGATAGTTATATCGATTTAATTGGTCGTGTAAAAGGACGTATGCAGTTGTTAGATACTTCTGCTACTGGCGATGACAATATTATTGACGAAACGGCACATCAAAACCAAGATTTAGAATACCGAAGAAAACAATTAAAACAATTGCAAACTCAAGTTTTAGATTTAGAAGATATTGAAGGCGGGATTTCTATTACCGATTTAACATTCAACGACTTTAAAATTGATGCCGATAGATTAACTCCAGCAGAAAGAGAAGCATTTCAACTAACGCCAAAAGGTATTTTTGCACTAACCGAAAACAATATTGATGATGGTAACAAAGGAGTGATTTTTTGCTTAAAAGATACCCATTCGGCTATGGATGGCGATAAGTTAAGCAACAATATTATTTATCCGTTTACCTTGTGCTACATCACTGCTGAAGGAACTGTTTTTATTCCAAGTGCCAACCCAAAACGTGGCTTAGACTATTATAAGAAGTTGTGTTTAGGACATTCCGAAGTACTGCCCAACTTAGTTGCCGAATTCAATCAGCAAACCAAAAGTGGCCGTTATATGGAAGGGTATAAAGAACTGCTTGAGGTAGCTTTGCAGCATTGCAAAGGAGTTTCTACAGAAATGGGGTTAAATTCTTTAGCATTACCAGGCATCAGTAGGTTATCCAATAAAAGTACCGATGCACCTTATGAATTAATTTCTTATCTAATAATCAAGTAGTTTATGATTAAGGAGTTATTACATAAAACCCTTAAATTGCCCATACATTGTTGGGTAAATCAAAAGCTGCCTAAAACATTCTTTAAGCGCAATTTTGAGATTACACTATCCGAGAAAAAACTCTTGGACGATTTCTCTATTATTCAACAAATGGAAGTTTTAGCATTGGTTAATCAAGAAACGGCAAACATTCCGACTTTTACAGAGGCAACTTCAAGCTACGAGGAAATAATCATTTTAGTAGTACAAACCACAACAGAACAATTCGATAAACAAAAAGATAAAATCGCACAGCTCATTCAAAAGTACATTCCTAATCCAATGCTTTTGATAGTTTATGACGACAAGAAACTGCTTTTTAACGTAGTCGAAAAGCGCATTAATAATAATGATGCTAATAAAAGAGTAATTGAAAAAGAGTACACAACCGAAACAATTACAAGTGATAGCATCAGCATAAAACAGCAACAGTTTCTCAATAATTTAGCTTTTGACAAAGCTAATAAACTCGATTTACGCCATTATTACAACCATTTTATCCAGTCGGTTATTGGTTTGCAAACCGCACAAATTAAAGGTACTTTTGTTGCAAGACCCATAGAGCAAAGCAAAGAAAATGTTCAAATTTTAGAGCAAATAGAAGTATTAAAACAACAAATTACAACACTTGAAAACACAGCCAAAAAGGAAACTCAAGTCGCTGAAATGGTCAAATGGAATACACAAATTAATCAGAATAGAAACGAAATAAAACGTTTAATCGAAAAGTTAAACAGTGTTATACAATAAGTCCCAATGGAAAAAATTAATTCACTTACCAGTGCCAACATAGTGGCAGACAACATAGAAACACTAAAACAATTGTTCCCAACCATTGTAAAAGAAGGCAATATCGACCTCAATGAACTAAAAGCATTGCTGGGCGAAACCGTGGAAGAAAAAGAAGAATACTACCGTTTTACTTGGGCAGGTAAAAATCAAGCGCGTCTAGAAGCTAATAAACCAACAACAGCAACCTTACGACCTAACAAAGCAGACAGTAAAGATTGGGACACCACCAACAACATTTTTATAGAAGGCGACAACCTCGAAGTATTAAAGTTGCTTCAAAAAAGCTATGCCAACAAAATAAAAATGATATACATCGATCCTCCATACAACACAGGGAAGGATTTTGTCTATAAAGACAACTATGCCGACAATTTAGGCAATTACTTAAACATCACGGGGCAAACCGACGAAGAAGGCAAAAAAATAAGCACCAACACCGAAAGTGATGGACGTTACCACTCCAACTGGCTCAATATGATGTACCCACGGTTACGATTGGCTAGAAATATTATGAAAGATGATGGTGTGATTTTCATTTCAATTGACGATAACGAAGTGCATAATTTAAGAAAATTGTGTGATGAAATTTTTGGAGAAGATAATTTTGTTTGTGAGTTTATTGTAAATTCAAATTCTACAAAAAACAATGCAAAACTAGTTTCTGTTTCTCACGAATATATTTTGTGTTTTGGTAAAAACAAAAACAATATTACCGATGAATGGGAAATAGAAAAAAATTATGTGGATGAGTTTTTGAAAAGAGCAAATCAGTTATTAAAAAAAGGATTAACCAATGATGAAATGCATTTAGAACTTCTAGAGTTAGTTAAATATCCTAGATTTTATGATTTGGATCATTATACATTTGTAGATAAAAGAGGTGTATATCAAACAGATAATCCAGGTGGAGTTACAAATGGAAATACTGAAACTGTAGTTATCCATCCAATTACTGGTAAAGTTTGCACAATGCCGAATGGTGGATGGCGATATAAAGATGATGAAATAAAAAGATTGATTGAAAATGAGTTATTCGAATTTGGAATAGATGAAACAATTATTCCAAGACCAAAGAGATATTTGAATGATTACAAAAATCAAATCCCAAAATCAAGCATGTTCTATGACTCCCAATCATCTACAAAATGGTTAAAAAGTCAAAAAATTCCATTTGAGTTTTCTAAATCTATTGATTTATTAAGACATTTAATAAAAATGATTAAATCAAGTGATTATGTTTTAGATTTCTTCGCAGGTTCAGGTACAACAGCTCATGCAGTAATGAAATTAAATGCGGAAGATGGCGGTAATCGTAAATGTATTTCGGTACAATTACCCGAGCCAACCGTTGAAAAAAGCGAAGCTTTCAAAGCAGGTTATGCAACCATTGCTGAGATTACCAAAGAACGCATTCGCAGAGCTGGAGAAAAAATAAAAAACGATTACAAAGACAACAAAGAAGTTATTGATAAACTTGATGTGGGTTTTAAAGCCTTCAGGTTAGACAGCAGTAATATCGTTGCTTGGGATGGTAACCCAGATAATCTAGCAAAACAACTCGATGCTTTTGCCAACAACATCAAAACTGATAGAACCGAAGAAGACATCTTATTTGAAATACTACTAAAATACGGTTTAGATTTAACCGTTGCCATCGATGAAAAAACCATTGCAGCACAAAAAGTGTTTAGTGTAGGTCAAGGTACATTGTTTATATGTTTGTCTAATGCCATTTCACCAGCAGTTTCAGAAGGTATCGGCGCTTGGAAACAAGAACTAAACCCAACAATTTGCAGAGTAATCTTTAAAGACACGGGTTTCCAGTCAGACAAAGACAAAACCAACGCAATACAAATCTTAAAAAGGTTTGGTATTGAGGAGGTTAATAGTATATAATTTTAAAAATAAACTACATTTGTGGTTTTAAAGAGCAAATTAATGAAAATAGCAGTCAAAAATCTTGGAGCAATAAAACAAGCTGAAATAGATTTAGGTAAAAAATTAAATGTGTTTTGTGGTCCAAACGGCACCGGAAAAACCTATTTGGCATATCTAATCTATTCAATTACTTCATTAAATAACAAAAGCTTAGGTAGGATACTAGAAAAGGAATACATCAATCAATTAGTATCTACTAATACAACTTCTATTGAAATTGAAGTAAATAAACTTTGGAACTATCGTGAAGAAGAAGTACAAACTATAAAAGAAAATTTATGGAATTTATTTGCAGTTGCTGAAAATAAATCTGAAAAATTCTTTTCCAAGACAGAAATTCAAATCTTAGATACTTTTGAAACATTTGAAAGTCAATTTACTGAAATGAATTTCAAAAAAGAAATAAAATTATACGGCTACAAGTTTATAATAAGTAAAATTAAAAAGACACATAATATAAATATAACTTTAGATGAAAATCAAATTAAAGACCAAGATTTTCTTCGTTTTTTAGAAATTGCTTTATTGTCTAGGGTATATTCCATTTTGGCTTTTTATCCAATTGTTTCTTCAACAATATTTCCTGTTGAAAGAAATTCTATTTATACATTTAGTGAGGAGTTATCTATCAGAAATAATGATAGATATGAAATGATAAAGGAACTTTCAAGTAAAAAAGATATAAATCCTATGGATTTATTTTTCAAACCTAATACTCGCTATCCACAACCTATTAGAGATGGTTTGAGAGTTGCAGAAAATTTAGAGAATACCCAAAAACTAAGCAGTCCTTATTATGATTTTGCAACAGAAATTGAGAAAGAACTATTAAATGGTAAAGTTACTGTAACAAATGAAGGAAACGTTGAGTTTAGTAGCGACAAAGCTCCTAGAGTAAAACTATCATTTCATCAAAGTTCATCTATTGTAAAAACGTTGTCAAGTTTAGTTATTTACTTAAAACATTTAGCGACTAAAGATGATTTAGTAATTATTGACGAACCAGAATTAAATTTACATCCAGATAATCAAATCAAATTAACTAGGATTTTTGCCAGGTTAATAAATCAAGGAATACGTTTAGTAATTAGTACACACAGCGATTACATAGTAAGAGAGATTAATAATTTAATTATGGTTTCATCAACTGATGAAAACCCAGAACTTGTTGATTTAGCTAAAGAAATGGGGTATGAGAAAGACGAATATTTGAAATTAGATGATTTTAAAGCATATCTTTTTAAATATAAAAATGCAAGCGCCAAGCAAACAGAAGTAGTTCCGATAAAGTGTGATAAAAATGGCTTTGATGTTGAAACTCTCGACAAAACAATCGAAGATTTGAACGATAGGTCTAATCAATTATTCTATGCTTTAAAATACGGAAAAGATTATGAGTAAACTTGAAATAATTCAAAAGGTTATTCATAGTAATTTTGTTTATGATAATGAATATCTAGAAGAAAGAAAGCCTGATTTTAGAATGAGAATTAATTTATCAGAAAAAAATACTGAAAACAAATTAATTTATCGTTTTGATCCTGAAAATCGTGTTTTATTTCCTTTTTTTTCAAATGAAAGACATCTTAATAGGATTTGCGATTTTTTCGTTTTATTTGAAAGAAATAATAAATTATATATATTAATTTCTGAACTAAAAAGAGGTTGGTCAGGAGATAATGGTACTGCAAATAAGCAATTAGAAGCTAGTGAACAATTTATGAAATTTGTTATAAAAAGTGCAAATAGAATTGGATTACAATTAGACGAAAACGATTGTGTCCTTTACAAACTTAGATTTAGTGAAGCATATATTGAGAGGGTTAAAAAAAGGGCAACTAAAATGAAAGACCCATTACACGGCTGTGGTAATGACATCTATGAATATCGATCAGATAGTATTAGATTTATAGATTTCAAATAATAAACTAAGTTGCCTAATAAATGAAAATAAAGTTTGTAAGCGGTTTAGAACACCAACAAGATGGTGTAGAAGCCATAGTAGATATATTCAAAGGTCAAGAAGTGTGTACTTCTAACTTTACAGTGTTTTCTCCTGAATATATTAATGCACAACAACGACTGTCTCAAAATGAGTTGGGTTATGCTAATAAATTACAAATCAACGAAGCTCAAATCATTGATAATGCTCAAAAAGTGCAACTTAAAAATGGTTTGCGACCTTCTTTATCTAATGAAATAGATATAAATCATCTTGATTTTTCAATCGAAATGGAAACTGGTACTGGTAAAACTTACGTGTACCTAAAAACCATTATGGAAATGCAACGCCAATATGGTTTCAAAAAATTCATTATCGTAGTACCTTCAATTCCTATCAAAGAAGGAGTTTTCAAATCATTACAAATGACCGTTGATCATTTCAACGAACATTATCCCGAAGCCATATATAATGAAAAAAGTTTTTTTGTTTATGATAGTTCCGATTTATCAAGTGTTAGAGATTTTGCTATAAACGATCGATTACAAATTATGGTAATCAATATTCAAGCTTTTGCAAAAGATATTGATGAAAGCAGCAGTAAAACCAACAGAATATTATTAGACTATAATGATAAATTAGGGTATAAACCTATTTCGTTACTCCAAAATACTAGACCGTTTGTAATTGTAGATGAACCTCAGTCAACAATGAGTAGTCCTTTACAAAAGAAATCCATCAAAAATCTTAATCCATTAGCTGTTTTTAGATATTCTGCAACGCATACAGAAAAAATTAACCTAATGTATAAATTGGATGCAGTAGATGCTTATAATCAACAACTAGTTAAGCAGATTGAAGTGGCATCGGTTATGGTCGATGGAGCTGCTTCAAGCGGTGCCTATATCAAACTAGTATCATTACAAAACCGTAATGGGATATCAGCGAAAGTAGAGATTGAAGTAAAAGGACGTGATGGTAAAGCGAAAAGAGAAACAAAGGAAATAAAACAGAATACAGATTTGTTACAAGTAACAAAGTTGCCACAATATGCAGATTATTTTGTTAAAGATATTTATGTTGACCAAGAGTACATTGAGTTTACAAATGGAACTGAAATCAGTCTAGGACATTCCATCGGTGCTGTTGATGATTTAATGATTAAGCGTTATCAAATAAGAAAAACTATAGAAGAACATTTAGATAAAGAAGTACGATTAAACCCAAAAGGAATAAAAGTATTGAGTTTGTTTTTTATTGATGCTGTAAAGCATTATCGCGTATATGATGATGAAGGAAATCAGCAAAATGGGGATTATGCTACTATATTTGAAGAAGAATACAAAAAGTTAATAAAATCAACAAAATACCAATCTATTTTCAACGAAATAAAAGATTTAGATAGCGAAGTTTCTCAAATCCATAACGGATATTTTTCTATCGACAAACAGTCAAAAGCAAGTAATAAGAAAGATAAGTTTGAACTTTTCAAAGATACTTCTGGTTCAGTAAAAGCAGATGAAGACACGTATAGTCTGATTATGAAGGACAAAGAAAAGCTGTTAAGTTTCGATAGTAAGTTGCGTTTTATTTTCTCGCATTCGGCTTTAAAAGAAGGTTGGGACAATCCAAATGTGTTCCAAATTTGCACACTCAAAGAAGCTGGGCAATCTGATAATAAAAGAAGACAAGAAATTGGTCGTGGACTTCGTTTAGCGGTTAATCAAGAAGGGGAACGAGTTTATGGTTTTGAAGTAAACACACTTACAGTAATGGCAAGTGTTAGCTATGAGCAATTTGTAGATGAACTTCAAAAAAATATTGAAGAAGAAACGGGTATCAAATTTGGTATTTTACAAACACATAGTTTTAGCAATGTAGTAATTAGTATGAATGGCAATGATCCCGAATATTTAGGGCATCACAAATCCGAAGAAATATTCAATCATTTACTGCTTAAACAATACATCAATACCAAAGGTAAAATCCAAGACTTATTAAAAGAAGATATTAAAGAAGGAACAGTTGATTTAGGACAAGATTTTGAAAAACATATCGAAGAACAAATCATTAAAGAAATTACCAGAACAGCAGGTAGATTAGATGTAAAAAATAATGCTACTAAAGAAACTGTAAAATTAAATAAGCAAGTATTTTTGAGTGAAGATTTTAAAAATCTTTGGGATAAAATAAAATTTAAAACTACTTATTCTGTTGACTTCAAAAGTGATACTCTTATAAAAGAATGCATTAAAAACATTAGCAATCGTTTGGTCGTAAATGGTGGTAAGTTATCCTATGATAAAATAAAATTAGATATTACTGAGGGTGGCGTTACTTTCAATGAACCGAACACAAATTATGATGTCGTAAAGCAGGAAGTATCTGTTTTACCAGATATTATTAGCTACCTACAAAATGAAACACGATTAACTAGAAAATCAATAGTAGAAATTCTTAGAGGATGTGACAATTTAAGTTACTTTAAAATCAATCCACAAAAATACATTGAAGGTTGTATTGACATTGTTAATGAACAAATGCGATTGCATATTGTTGACGGTATTGTTTACAAAAGCATTGGTCAAAATGAATATTTTAGTCAAGAATTATTTGAAAATGAAGAACTTACTGGTTATTTAAAATCAAATATGATTGAAAGTTCAAAATCGCCATTTGAATTTACTATTTATGATAGTGGTATAGAAAAAGAACTATCTAAAGAATTTGAGAAAAATAATAATGTAAAGGTTTATGCAAAGCTTCCTAATTGGTTTAAAATAGAAACGCCACTTGGCAATTACAATCCTGATTGGGCTGTTTTATTTGAAATTGAGGGTAAAGAACAATTGTATTTTGTTGTTGAAAGCAAAGGCACTCTAGGTTATGACTTCTTAAGACCAGCTGAGCAAGGTAAAATAGATTGTGGTAAAAAGCATTTTGAAGAACTTTCTAAAACAACAAATAGTAATATTAAATTAGAATTGGTTTCTAACGGTGAAAATTTTGTTGATTTAGCTTTGAGTAAGTTATAAGTTATTAAAAAATTCTTAGTATTTGTATAAAATAATTATATCAAAAATCTGAACATAAAGATTTTTAAGTATTGGTTTCCTTATGAAATTAAAAATATTTAGTTCTTTTAACTATGACAATGATAGCTTAAAACAATTTTAATTTATTTTAAATATAATGATGCATCATTCGATAATAAATACAATTTCATTAAAGACCTTGGCAACGGTGGATTTGGCAGGGTTTTTTAGCGAAAAAAAAATATCAAATCGCTTTGTAGCAATAAAGCAATTATTAAATAAAAACAAACCTGAACAGGAATATATAATCCATGAAATCGAAGCAATTTTAAAATTCAAAAATCCCGACGTCGCAGATTTGCAATCCATGATGCTAAATATTTTTCAGAACTTGTCCTTTAAGACTAAAGCAACTCGGTATCGAGTATTTTGTCAATTCAATTAATTCCGTTTTTTTCGTCGGAATTGTATCGATCATTTTGTTAGTTAGAATAATTCCGACTTTTTCATCAAAATTGTATCGAGAACACACTTGTATCTAATCATCAAAACAATCCCAATTCCACGTCTTTGCGAGGACAAAGGACGAAGCAATCTCTTAAACAAACGAAAGTATCAAAAATCCAATTCAAATGACTTTTCTATAAGGATAATATTTTTTGTTCCCCTTTGCAGGATATTGGCAAATTCCTTACATTTAACTTTTAGTAACAATCGTCAAAATTGCTCAAAAAATACTAAATTGAATGTTTGATTGTGAGGAAAACCCTTTTGAGGTAAAATCGCTAATAGTTGATGTGTATGTAAAGAAAATTAAAAAGAAATGCCTCAAAATAAAAATTTCCAAAAAAGAATAACAATTTTAGATGGATGCTTTGCGAGCAGAACTGGGAGTTACACGCTTGAAAAACTAATGAATACGATACAAGAAAAGTTAGAAATACCTGTTTCTAGAAAGACCATTCAAAACGATATCAAATACATCAAAGAAACGATTGAAGATAATAATTATCAAACCATAGATTTTTCTAAAAACCCAGTATTTATTCCCAAATTATTTGATGGTAAGAAAAGTATCTTTAAATATGCTGATGAAAACCTAGCATTAGGCAATCAATTGCTTTCAAAATCAGATCAAGAGCAACTAGAAGAAACCTTGGCAATTCTATCACGTTATAGAAATAGAGAAGATTTCTTTTGGTTAGATGAATTATTTCCTAGAATAGAAGAAGCTTTTAATTTAGTACACGAAGATTACAGTGGTTTAATTAGTTACCAATCAAATCGAGATTATTCCGGACAATCTTGGGTTGGGAAACTATACAATGTATTACTATGTAAAAAAGTGGTTGAAATTGAGTATAAAGCATTTCAAAGTGACGAAAGTGTTGTAAGAAAAATTCACCCATACCATCTAAAACAATACAATGACCGTTGGTTTTTATTTGGTCTCGAAGAAGTATTAACTGAAGAAGGGGTGGGATTGGAGCGCATTTCAAATTTGGCACTAGACCGTATTGAAAGCGTAACAGAAACGTTATTGGATATTAAAGAGGATACAATAAATTGGGGTGATTTTTTCGATGAAATGATTGGAGTTTCAAAACCCTACGAAGGCAAAAGTATTCAGGTAAAACTCAAGTTTTCAAAAAACAGAATCCCCTACATACTCACTAAACCAATCCATGGTGCTAGTCAAAGATTAGATCCTTCAGACGCTAAGAAAAGAACTATAATCATTAATGTAATACCTAATAGAGAGCTTTTTCAGTTGTTATTGTCTTTCGGAAAAGATGTAAAAGTGATAGAACCTATAGAAATAGCTAGTCACATGAAAAAAATTGCTAAAAAGATGAAAAAACAGTATAAAAAATCAACAAAGCAATAAAATTGCACAACACTAAATAATATTTGTATGGTGAAAAAAAAAGTTGATTTTTTTAAAAATAGTAAAATAGAATAAATTACCCGTGCAATTACATTGCGCACAAGCAAAATACATTTGCATAGTTCTTTGAAAAACCTGCTGTAAGATATTGATTTGTGCCAACTGGGAATAGAAATTCATTTCTTTTTCAAAGATCGGTTGGTGTTCCGGATGTATTCGGAATGAAGGTTGTTAAGGTTATTTAGTAAGATAACTTTTTAACGAAACTTTGAAAGATTTTTCATTAAAGTAATATTTATTTAAGTATTCTCTTCATATGGATTTATTTTTTTTATGACATTTTAATTGATAAACAAAGAATAAAACAGCAGGTTTGATAAGAAAAATTAACTTATGAAAACAGAGAAAAGACATATTGAATTTATCAAGAATGCATTCACCGAAATGCAATCTAAAAGAGATTTTTTAGACTTGCTAAATTATGCAAAGCCAATTCTTTTTGGAGAAAAAACGGTACCTTTTTCCCTGAAACAACTAACTTTTTACGTAAATCCAAAGCGTTCAACAAGTGCTTATAAAAAGTTTTATATCAAAAAGAAATCAGGAACTCTCAGAACAATTTATGCTCCTACTAATGGATTAAAAGCCATTCAAAAAACAATTGCTTTTGTTCTACAATGTGTATTTGAACCACACAAAGCTGCAAATGGTTTTGTTTGGGGTAAATCAATTGTTAACAATGCAAAAGTACATACCAATCAAAATTATGTATATAATATTGATTTAAAAGATTTTTTTCCAAGTATTGACCAAGCTAGGGTGTGGAAATGTTTAACCCTAAAACCATTCAATTTAAACGACACAAATAAAAACTCACAAGAAAAAGAAAAAACTCCTTTTTTAATACCATATGAATTATTTAATTTTAAAACTGAAGGCGATATCAACGATGTTTTATTAAAATTTAATTTTTCGAATGCTGATTTTAAAGATGGATCATACAATTTAAAACTAAAAAATGGGGGTAACATAGCTTATAAAGTAGCTAAATATTCAAATACTGAAGATTCAGGAGTAATAACATTATTTAAAGGAAATAGTAGTTATGATAATTTTATTGATTTTGTAAAAAATGATTTTGAAATCAATAAAACTCAATTGAATAATTTATCAATAGAATTTGATGCATACCTAAATTACTATGTATGTGAATTAATTAAAAAACATCAGGAATTACAAAAAGATAGAAATAAAATTGCCATAATGATTGCAACACTTTGTTGTACCAATTTAGAAGTTGAGCGATTGGATAAAGATGGAAACTGGGAAAAAACAAATAGAAATGTGTTGCCACAAGGAGCCCCTACATCCCCTGTTTTTTCAAATATCATTTGTCAACGATTGGATTTTCTGTTAGCAGGAGTTGCTAAGAGGTTTAACTTGAACTACACACGCTATGCAGATGACATTACTTTTAGCTCAATGCACAATGTATATCAAGAAAACAGTGATTTTATAAAAGAAATACATAGAATCATAAAAGAACAAAACTTCTATGTCAAAGAAAGTAAAACAAGATTGCAAAAAAGTGGTTATAGACAAGAAGTTACAGGATTGGTAGTAAACGATGCTGTTAATGTAAAAAAAAGATATGTAAAACAACTAAGAATGTGGTTGTATTATTGGGAAAAGTATGGTTATAACAAAGCAGAGCAAATTTTCTTGAGGGATTATATTAAAGATCGAGGATATGTAAAATGTGCATCTCCAAACTTTCAAAATGTGCTCTTTGGTAAGCTAGAATTTTTAAAGATGGTGAAAGGTTTTGAAAACACAACGTATTCAACGTTACAGAAACGTTTTGAAAAACTCTGTGGAATTCAAGACCCTATTGATACCATTTTAAATGTATGGGAGCAAAATGGAATTGAAAAGGCCATGGAACTTTATAATTTTAATGACAATGAATAAGGACAAATATGATTTTATTCAAGAGATTTTATCTAATAAAAGGCTAACTCTTAAACAACAAAAAAAACTTTTTGATTTAACATCTAAGGAAATTAGGAAAGATAAATTTTTTGGTTTTGGTTTGGAAGAAAGGATTACAAAGCTAGAGAAGGAGTTATCAAATACAAAAACACCCATCAATGAAGAGTTGTCTAAAATTCACAGTCCAAAAGGAATGGTTAAGTTTCTATATCAATTTAGTTCTGATGAGCAATACAAGTGGTTTACTCACAAACCAGACCTCAAGGTTGATGAAATAAATTATTTGTCAAGAATAGAAAATTTTAAAAAAATTAAAATTCCTTTTAATTTAAACTATTCCACTATTTTATTTATAAAAAGTTTCTTTTTAAAAGATGAAAAATTAAGTGTTTTTCATCCTGGTTTTACAACTGAGTTAACATACTCAAATGAGAAAATATTAACCGAAATAAAAAAAGGCATTAACCCATTTGATATCATTATTAATAAAATTTCTTTTGTAGATATTATTAACAAATTCAAGAATGCAATAGAATTTAGACTTGATAAAGACAAGTATAAATTCGATAATTTATTTATGGATTTTATTACAAATAAAATATCCGTTGACATTAATGAAAAATATACCTATGATTTTTTAAAAAATTCAAAAATACTAACAACATATATAGATGTTAATAATTTTTTTAGAGGAATCTACATAATAATGGAATGGGTTAATAAATATAAATCTTTATCTAATGAATTAATAATTGATTTAAAAGAAGAAAACGATTACTATTTATTAATTCTATTTCATAAAGGAAGCAAAATTCATCATGACCCATTTTCTCTAAAGTTAAATGGTTTAGGGGGTGATTTTGATACTTTACGTAAATATTGGTTTAGCATTGTAGATTTTGAAATTGAAGCCGATTTTGCTGAAAATAATAAATCATACCATTTAATATGCTTAAATAATGAAACTCAATTATCATTTACAAATCCAAAATTATCTGAAAATTTAATAATTCCCATTCAAGACAGTGTTGGTGGTGTGAAATATTTCATAAAAATATATAAAAACAATTAATAATATGATATACTTATTTGAGGACAGAAAAGATAGAATGCATAGTTTATTAGATGAAAGAATTAATGATTTTAATGATGTTCTATGTTCTAATAATTTAATTTATGTTGAAAAAGAAAATTTAGTATCATTCTTTAAATCACTTACAGATTTAGATGTTGTTATTCTTCATAAATCTTATGTTTTTTCAGATAAAAATATAACTCCTTATATCATCAAGGATATAGTTAAAAAACTCAATAAGAAATTTGTTCTTTTTAGCGGTGGCTTAGAAAATGCTATAATTGACGATAATGAAATTGTATTAAACTCTGGAACCTTATACAAAAATCTAAATTTCTTTATCGATAACTATAGAAATAACAAAGATGCTAATTTAGTTTATTTAGTTTTTAATAATCAAAATGAATATTTAAAACATCAAATAAAAAAACTACAAAATAGCATACTTCCTGATTTTATAAAATTTAATAATGAAAATGCAGGTGTAATTTTTAAAAAAACCAGAAATAAAATAGAAAATTATCTTATTTCAAGTGAGTTTTCAGATGATAAAATCAAAATTATAGAATATATAAATAAGAAAATTGAAACAAAAGACTTTAATCACTCAATATTGTTTCAACAAATTCAAAAAATGATGAGCAAATATGAAAACAATTAAGTTTATATCAAAGGATAGAAAAGGATTAGTTGAAGCTATTCCAGGCGATTATATAACTCTACCAGAAGATTCTAATGAAATAAATTCGTATATCTATCCTAATGAAATTAATAATGAAATCTATTATATAATTGAAGTATCGCCTGATAACATTAATCCATTAAATTTTAATGGTGTAAAGATTGGCTTACAATTATATTTCAAACACTTACAAGAAAATAAACTAAACTTTTGTATACAATTTATTGGCTTTGAGTCAAAAGCTGATTTTTTTTTAGATTGTGAATATGCATTATTTTTAAAATGTCCGAATGTTTCATATCTACAAATCAATCTTGATTTTAAAATTAACCTCCCGTCAGAAATTGGCTGTGTTAATAAACAAGAAGCTACTGATTTACTTAAAAAAATAAATATAAAACCAGCTTCAAGCTATAAAACACATCATAGTATTTCAAATGAGTGGGCTATTTCAAGATGGAGTAAATATTTAGGTCTTAAAACATCTATAGATTCTGAAATTGAAAAGTCATTATACTTTCAATATTTAAAAACTATTTATCAAATTCATGAGGTAGAACAAAAAAATAATTTTTTAATTTCAGAAGGTCATTTATTACTAATTGACGACGAGGAAGCTAAAGGTTGGAATGACTTTTTTAAAAAACTAAAGCTTTCTACTTCAAAATTGAAAATTGAATCAATAGGTAGTGATTTTAAAAAAGAAGTTTCAAAAAACGATGTAATTGCTCGATGTGAAAATAAAATTAAAGAATTTAAACCTCAAACTATAATTCTTGATTTAAGATTACATGACTCTGATTTTGAAGAAGAAAACCCAACCGAGTTAACAGGTTTTAAGATGCTAAAAATAATTAAAGAAGAAATAAACCCTGGTATTCAAGTAATTCTGTTTACTGCTTCAAACAAAGTTTGGAATTATCAAGCTCTTAAAGCAATAGGTTTTGATGGCTGGATTACTAAAGAATCACCAGAATTAAGCATTGACCCTAATTATACACAAAAAGTAATTAGAGAATTAAAAGTCCAAATTGATTTTTGTCAAAAAAGAGCAAGTTTTCTAATAGAAATTTCTGATGAAATAATTAAACTAAAGGAATTAATAAAAAAAAATAATTTATTCGAATCAGAAAAAGATGAAACTAGAAAAAAATTCTTCTCAAATTTCAACATCACATTCGACCTCTTAGAAAAAGCAACCCAATCAAAGGATTTTGAAAAATATTTTAATTACGCTTATTTACAACTATTTCTTTGTATTGAAGAGTTTTTGGTATTTAAAAATATCTACGAATATGGCGACAAATGTTATTTAAATCATAATGTAAAAGTTGCAGTGAAAATTGGTGATAAAAAATGGGGGTCAGCTATTAAATATATTGAAGGAAACCGAAACACTCCTAGTTATTTTATATATCAAACGGACAATGAAAATAATAGGCTAAATCCAAAACAAACTGATTTCAAAATGTCATGTATCTTGATCTTTTTCTTTAATCAAGAAAATTCAAAATTTCTTGATTGGCCAAACATCAGAGACGTAAGAAACCAAAAAGCCGCTCATCCAGAAAAATCAATTGTTGAAGAAAAAGAAATTTTTCAACTTATTAAATTTTTAAAATATATTTTTAATAGTAAAAATATACAAGTACCTTCAAAAGATGGTTTGAAAAATGATATAACTTTATAGTTTCTAGAAAATCTGAAAGATAAATTTGGGAAATAATAATTTACATCTAACACACAATACTAATCTTAAAACAAATAAATTAAACATTAAAATTCTATTTTATATGAATGACCTATTAAAAAGCCTAAGAGAGCATTTAACTGCTATGATTGAGGAAATTGATAATTATACACACGCTGATTCTGATGATATTATCATTTATAAAAAGGACTTTAAATTCATAAAATATAATGGAAAGCTTAATTCATATATTCATGTTTTTGAATATAAAGAAGATATAAAATTTACATTAAGATTAAGTTCATCATATCCGTATGAATTAAAAATTTATAAAGACCTTACCAATGGTACTCTAGATTTCTTAATACTCAATAAAATTAAAGGATATAGTGATGGAAGTCAAGTTATAAACTACTCATTAGAACCAGTAATAAATACCAAACTGAGAAATTTATACTCACCATTAAAACAGGAAGATGAAGAGAAAATCGATTAATTAATTTTTTTATAAATTTTAAACTATGCAAATACCTTGCATACCTCTAAAATATATTTGCACTAAATAAAAAAATCAATGAAAAGTCACTTTCAACATATCAACATCAATTCTGATCAATCACAAGCGATTGACAAAATTGAGGCTTTTATAAAAAGTGACACCAATATTTTCATATTACAAGGTTATGCTGGTACTGGAAAAACTACTTTGATAAATGGTTTGGTTGGTTTTTTACAGGCAGAAAAAAAACAATTTAGTGTAATGGCTCCTACTGGAAGAGCTGCTAAAATTTTAAGAGATAAAACAGGTTTTGGTAAAACAATACATAGTAATATATACAAACTAAAAGATTTAAAGTCTATAAATGCAGATTCAGAGGAAGTCGCAGAGCATAGTGTCTCCTATTATTTCCCTATCAATTTTGATTTAAAAGAGGAGCGAATTTTAATTGTGGATGAAGCTTCGATGATTTCCAGTAAGGAATCAAAAAATGAGTTATTTAATTTTGGCACAAATATTCTTATCAATGATTTATTAAGTCATGCGTTTCGAACAAATAAAAATAATAAAATCATTTTTATTGGAGACCCTGCTCAGTTACCCCCTGTAGGAGATAATAAATCCAATGCTTTAGAAATAAGTTTTTTTGAAAAATTAGGTTATTCAGTCTCCACTGCAAACTTGAAAAAAATAATGAGACAGGAGAATAATTTAATTCTAGAAAATGCCACAATTATTAGAAATTTATTAAATAATCCATCAAGGAATTCAATTGAACTAAACTATGATGACAGAAGTTTTATCAAGTTAAATAATTATGATATTGTAGATACTTTTCTAAATTTATTTCCTAATCCGGAAATTGGAGATGGTGTTATTATTTCTTATTCAAACGCTCAATGTTTTCATTATAACGCATCAATCAGAGAACAGTTGTTTCCAAATAAAAAAGAGATAAGTGTTGGGGATATCATCTTAATCAATAATAATAATCAATATTCTTATAAGACTGAATTATTTAATGGTGATTTGGCAAAAGTTGTGGAAGTCTCTCAACATACGATAGTACAGTCTGCTCCTGTGTTTGTAAAGCGAAATGAACAAAAGGTAAGAGAAATTATCAAGCTTACATTTCGTAAAATTAGTATTCGAGTTCCTCATTTTGATGAAGAAATTAGTTGTTATATTATCGAAGATTTATTGAATTCGATAGATAGAGATTTAACAATTGACATGACTAAAATGTTGTATGTTAATTTTGTTATTCGTTTTAATGAAACCCAATTGAAAAGAGAACTTGCGGGGTTATTAAGATTTCGAGTAGGTTCAGAGGAATTTAAAAATGAACTTAAAAAGGATCCGTTTTTCAATGCTTTAAGAGTAAAATATGGGTATGCAATAACCTGTCACAAATCGCAGGGTGGTGAATGGGATAAAATTTTTGTTGATTATTCAAATAGAACAGGATTATCTGATGATCCAATTAAATGGAGTTATACTGCAACTACAAGAGGTATAAATACTGTTTATACTATTAATCCTCCATATATTAATTCTTTCAGTAAACTGAAATTTTCAAGCATCATTACTGTTTCACATATTCCCAATAATGCATTGTATTTATCACACGTTAAAGTTTCTCCATTTCATAATGCAAATCATCACAAAGCAAAAAGCTTGAAATACTGGGAAATAAAAGAAATTCTAGAAAATACCTATTTTGAAATCATAAACGTTGAATCAAACGGATATTTGGAAAGGTATACAATAGGTAATAATTCAAATCAGGTATTTATTATTCAAGGAAGTCATAGAGAATCAGGCCATTTTATTAATAAATTTGAAATAATTGGGAATGCTTCAGAGGGTATTAAAACAGAATTAGAGACTTTGTTTAATCAACAATACTCATCAAACTTGTTATTGGATTACAAACCTAATGAACCATTTTTAGAATCGCTATATTTTGTAATGAGGTCCTATTGCCAAGAATTAGATATTTCAATTACCAACATTGTTGAACAAATTGATAAATATTTTGTAACATACTTTTTAATAACAGATAGCGAAACTGCAAATATTCAGTTCTATTTTAAAAAGAATGGTAATTTTTCTACTGCAATGCCTAAAACATTTGATTGTGTGAAAGATTACAAATTGGAATTGTTAATCGAAAAATTAGAAAACTATGCCATCTAAAGAAATCAAAGAACTACGAGAGTCAGGAAAATTACATGAATCACATGAAATGGCATTGAGTGAATTCGAAGCTGCCCCTGATAATATTTGGGCTTTAAGAAACTTGGCTTGGTCTTTTTATTATTTGTTAAAAGAAAATCAAGATAATACTGAAAAATCCTTATCAATTATTCAAAAAATAATAGGATTAAAAATTCCTGATAATGAAATTATGTTTCTTGATAAATTTTGTTGGGCAGTTGGAAGTAATATTTTTCATATTTTAAATAGCCAAGAAAATCAGCACAAAATGAAGTTTGTGGATGTTGTTTTTGAGCAAATAAAGTTACTTAAATTCTCTCCTTCTGCAGGATTTAGTTTTTTGATAAAAGCATTTCATAAATCATTTAAAGAAGTTAATGATTATAGTAACAATTCATCAAATGAATCTCAAAAATATTCAGAATTAATAGAATGGATTGGTTTCGATAATTTTATGGAAGAAGATTATAAACCATACCAAATGGATGGGAGACAAGTAATTTCATTTGTTGAGCAAGTAATTATAGCTTACGCGAAAGTACTATTAAAAGGTGATAAAATTGAAAAAGAAGGAATTATACGCTACGAAATAAATCAAATAAAGATTGAAGAATTTTTGATTTTTTTAGACGTAATTATTGAAAAACATCCTGAATTTGAGTACAGTTTATACTTTAAAGCAAAATTAGTTTTGTTATTAAAAAGATTTGATGAAGCAAAAAAGACATTAATTCCTTTTGTGAAAAAGAAAAAAAATCTTTTTTGGGTTTGGGAATTATTAGGGGAGGCTCACGCGGATGATATCGATGTAAAAATAGGATGTTTATGCAAGGCATTAACGCTAAATACTAAAGAAAGTTTTTTAGTAAACGTGCATCAGAAATTAGCGGACTTATTAGTTCAGGAGGAGTTGTACAAAGAAGCATCTGTGGAGGTAATAAATGCCTTCAATATTAGAAAAAAGAACGATTGGAAAATCAATAACGAATTAATTAAATATACGCATCAAAATTGGTTTGATAAAAACCGAGACCTTAAAAGCAATAAAAAGTTTTACGAAGAGCAATCCATCCTGGCAGAAGAATTAATATATAACAACCAAAAAGAGATAACAATTGCTATTGATTTTGTAAATTCAAATAAAATGATGGCAAACTTTATCAAAGACAAAAATCTCTATGGCTTTTTCAATTACAAACATTTAAAAATAAACCCAAAAACTGGTGATATTTTTAAAGCTCGTCTAAACCAAAAAGGAGATGAAGGTTTTTATACAATATTAACAATAAAACCAAGTGCTGATAAGGTTTTAGAATGTGTAAAAGAAATCTCTGGAAGTATTTGTATTCAAGATAACAAAGATTTTGGGTTTATAGAGAATAACTTTGTTTCACCAGATTTGATAAAAAAGCACCATTTAAAAGATGGTGATGAGATTACAGGAAAAGTAATTTTATCGTTTAACAAAAAGAAAAACGAATGGGGTTGGAAAGTGTTTCAACTTAAGTAAATTTAAATTCAAATTAAAGCAATGTATATAAAAAAAATAAGCATCAAAAACTTTAGAGTTTTTAAAGAAAAAACAACCTTTCAATTACGGCCTTTTACAATTCTTACTGGGCCTAATAATTCTGGGAAGAGTTCATTTATAAAGTTCTTGTTACTAATTAGTTCTGGATTAAAAAGATTAAATTTCTATGATGGTTTGCATAATTTAGAAAATTATAAGAGCTGTTTAAATTGGGAATCTAAATCCGATGAAATAGAACTTGAGTTATATGATAATAAAGGTGGTAAATTAATATTAAAATTTTATAAAGAAGGTCTAATAAAAAGTTTAGAATGTTTTGAACAAAATGAATTTTTTTTTAGTTTGTCAAGAAAAGTAGTTAATAAGACTATTAGTAATGGTGATTTTAATGAGAAAATATTTGAGACAAAAATTACACAAAAAATCAATTATAATTTAGTGAAAGATATTTTTTTAAATAATGATTTTGAGTATTTTTTTGATCTTTATAAATTTGAAAACCCAAGTTTAGTGAGAGAAATTTTAGAAAAATGTTTATTATTTCAAATTATTAAAGATGGTGTTGATGAAACATTAAAACATTCAGAAGATTTACTGATAATTCAACAAAATTTATTTAAAGAATGTCAAGCTTTTGTCAATATTAAATATTCAGAATTAAATTTTCACGAATTAATTGATTTCATGAAAAATATTTTTACACAAAATTTATTGAATAAAGTGCAAGAACATCCTTTATTTTCAAATGGTAATTATCACATTAAATTTTCTTTTTTACGTGAACATTTTTTTGGTGGGTTTATAAATCCAAATTCTTATATGTTATCTGAAAATAAAGAATTTAACTATTTAAATCAAAATAAAGAATATTTTAAGTATTTAGATAAGGGGTTTATTTTTGGTGCGATTTTCACTCTTGTAGATTTTGATTTTTTTTCAAAAAAAATAAATTATTTGTCTACAAACAGAGGGAATCAGAAAAGAGTTATGATGAATTCTTCGGAAAAAGATCTGAACTCAATAATTGTTGAATTTTCAAGAATAGATCAAATAAATTATGAATTTATACAACAATGTTTAAATATTCTTGGAATTGATGGGGAATTAGAGATTAATAGGTATGAGAATACAATTTCAACATTTTACATTCTTAATAATAATAAAAAAATAGCCCTTGCAGATCTAGGTTTTGGATATTCTCAAGTAATACCAATCATTTTAAAAGTTCATAATTTATTGTTTAAAGAATCAATATTAGAAAATATAGATGGTTTTCCTGAATTTGATAATTCTAAAACATTAATTTTAGAAGAACCAGAATCTAATTTACATCCTAATTTACAATCAAAACTAGCTGAACTTCTAAGTTATATTCATGTAAAATTTAATGTTTTTTTTATAATCGAAACTCATTCAGAATACTTTATAAGAAAGTTACAATATTTAACTGCAAAAAATGAGCTAAAAATAAAAGACAGTGTAATTTATTATTTCAACGATGACAAATATGTTTCTAAAACAGAACCCAAAGTAAAAGAAATATTCATCAATGAAGATGGAGGATTAACAGATTCGTTTGGTCCAGGTTTTTTTGATGAAGCGACGAAGCTACAGTTCGATTTAATTCGTTTACAAAAACAACAAATGAATTAAGATGGAGCTATTTATTGAAAAGGAATTTTTAGAAGATTTTGAAATCGATTTTGATGAAAGTCCCATAAAAGTAGTATTGAAAAATATCATCACTAATTATGGAGATAAAAAAGTGTTCATTAATTACAATGAACATAATTTTGAGCAACTAAAAAAAGAATATGAATTTTTCGCCCTCATCTGCAATACTACAGTGCCTATTCCAATTGATAATTTTGAAACATCAGTAAAAAAATCCAATTGTTATCAAACACTAGTATTTACTAAAAAAGAAGAATCGTGGCATAAAGAAATGGAGAGTAGGGGGGCTTGGTGTTTTAGCTTTGAGAATTATCAAGTTAAAATAAAGTCATTGATGGATAAAATTCATTTTAAAATAGATTTAAGCACAACCTTCAAAAATTGGAACGCGATAGATTTTTCTAAAATTCCTTTCAATCACATACAAATAACAGATGGCTATATCTTAAAAGATGAGAAAAATATAAATGAGAATTTAGTTCCTTTAATAGCTTCTTTTATAAAACTAGGAAATGAAAAAATAACGATTGATTTGTTAGTAAAAAAAGTGGCTTTTATTGATGCAACAGAGGAAAAGAAAAAGGAATTAGCTAAAAAACAACATCAAAAACTAAACTCAAAATTCAGCAAATTAATCAATTTGAAGATATATCTATCAAACCTGATTTCTAATATCGATTTGCACGATCGTACAGTAATTACCAACTTCAGTATTTTAGACAGTGGTATTGGCTTTTCAGTAGTAGGAAGTAAAGTATCAAACTCACAATTAATCTCTGAATCTATTTTTGAAAAATACACCTATGACAGATTGCGTAGATTAAAAAGTGCTCAACAAAAATACATAGAGAAATTAAATAGTCATACCTTTCAATCATTGAAGTTTTATAAATATCCTTTTTAAATCTAGACTGTAAATCATCAGCAAAAAGTGTACTGATTTAGACAAAAACGGAGAGAGTGTTTTTAAAATCTTATATAAATGAATTTCTAACTAAAAACTCTCTTAAATAAATTCCACTTTAGTTTGAAAACACACAAAAGAGAATTCAAAAATTAACTAAATTACAGCATGGATTTAATTGCTAAAAAAGAACTTTTTACTAAATTTTTAGAAAAATGGGGCGAACAATTAGAGGATATTCCTGCAATCCTAAAATACTTAATGTCTTACCCTGAGATTAAATCTGAACTAAAAGAGGTAACTCTTATCGATATAAATGATATCCATAATTCTCAGCTTGAATGGGTTTCATTGGTAGCTCAACTTGACAATCCAATCGAAACAACATTCTTTAAAGAATATTGGATTCCAATAAATAAGTATAGATATGATTATTTTATAGATGTTTCCTCTAGCAACTTACCGCTATTTGCAGCAAATTTTTTCGACTTTGAACCACATCGTTGGTATAAGAAATATGTCTACAAAGAGATATCACAATTTTTAAACGATATTGATAAACCTAATTTTAGCTTCAAAGAGCATTTTAAAGAACTGAACGATTCCAAGGAAGCTGAGGTAAATAGTTTTCATAAAGAAAGGGATGAGTTAGGTTTCGCAGGTAAATTGAAACTCAGACCTATTGATAAAGACAATTTTTTCGATATCATGAAATTTAGTAACTTTTCTTACAATAAAAATTCTATCAAATTCACTAGTGTTAATTCTCTTATCGTGGATCTTTTACCTCATGAATGCAGCATTCAGCTAAAGAGCATTGATGCTTTCAATAATGAAAAAGAGGATGTGTGCAAAAAAGTAAAAAACATCAAATCATTATTGTATTTTCTTCAAAGTCGTGGTTCTTCGGGTATTCGATTTTTTTATATTCAATTTGGTTCAGATGAGGATTGTCGGGGTATTTTCAAGAATAATACTTTTAAAATAACTCATAAAGATGACAAATTACTGAAAGCTATGATTGAAAAATATAAAACCTATAAAGAATGATACAATTGATTTAGACAATGCTTCAGAGCCGTTCTCACAGATTTGCAATCCTTGATACTTCTCATTTACAAATGGAACAGAGATAACCTGTTTAAAATCAAATCACAATACATCAGCGCCACATGTTACAAAACTTAGAATGCCTCCAAATTACCTTGCAGGATGTAAATACGGCACAAGCATAAGCAGAGAAAGAAACCATCCGTTTACAATTGCAAGAAATAAATTTGTTCACTACCAAAATCAATGAACTCATAGCCGAGGGCTGCGATTCAAAGCTAGACAATGGTGTGGGCAAGATGCACCCTTGCGAAAGAAAGGAATCTTGGCGTATGAGGTATTACGCAGGACAGTTAAAGAAACATTTAAACGTGAATTGTAAATGAGTATCATTAAAAATAGCATCCAATTTCAACTCCCTCCCCTCTGGGGGAGGCTGGGGAGGGGATTATTTTTGTAACAAATATTGTATAAATTTGTAACAAAATTAGGATACATTTTGTCGCAAATATTTACTAAATTTGCGACAGAATTAAAAATAAAAAACAAGTGCAAAGCATTGAAAAGCAGATAGAAAAGTCAATAAAAAGCAAACCAAAAGGAACTTTGGTTTTGCCTGACGATTATGTGAGTTATGGAACATCAAAAGCCATTCAAAAATCCTTGGAACGCTTAGCAGATAAACAACTGATTGTACGAGTGGCGCAAGGCATTTATGTACGACCTAAAATAAGTAAATTAATTGGAGCTTTAGTCCCCTCAGCCGAAGAAGTCGCAGAAGCCATTGCCAAGCGTGACCGAATAAGAACAGTTCCTACAGGAAGCTATGCTTTAAACGCATTAGGGTTAAGTACGCAAGTGCCAATGAATATTGTGTTGCTTACTGATGGTTCACCAAGAGAAATAAGAGTAGGCAAACGAAAAATAAAGTTCAAAAAAACCACACCGAAAAATCTTTTGGCAAAAGGCAAAATTAGTCGTTTGGTTATTCAAGCATTAAAAGAAATAGGTAACGGAAAAGTAACCGCAAAAGAAGAAAACAAGATAATTGAACTACTAAGAAAGGAAGAAGTAAAAGACCTAAAACACGACATTAAACTAGCACCAGTTTGGGTTCAAAAAATAATGATGAAAGCAATAAACGATGGCAAATAGTATTTTTTATACAACAGACAAAGCAGAAAAAGAAGCTGTTTTCAATGCCATTGCTTCCGAAAACGGCATGACACCTTTTGCAGTAGAAAAAGATTGGTGGGTAAGCCGTACTTTAGAAATTATCTTCCAAATGAACATCGCCAAACATTTGGTTTTCAAAGGTGGAACTTCTTTAAGCAAAGCTTGGAAATTGATAAACAGATTTTCTGAAGATATTGATTTAGCAATCGATAAGGAGTTTTTTGATGGATACAGGGGAGAAATTTCTAAATCTAAAATTTCTAAATTAAGAAAAGAAGCGGGTATATATACCACTGGAATATTCTTCGATGAATTACAAGAAGAATTTAAAACAAAGGGCTTTTATGACTTAGATTTTATGGTGATAGAAGCTGAAGATAGCGACCAAGACCCAAGAGTTATTGAAATCTTTTACCCTAACATAATACCACAACCTTCAGAATACATAAAACCTCGTGTTCAAATAGAAGTAAGTTGTAGATCATTAAGAGAGCCATTTACCGTTAAATCATTTGGTTCTTTAGTGGATGAAGTATATGCTGATAAAGATTTTGCACAACCGTTATTTGACATACCCACAGTAAATCCCGAACGAACTTTTTTAGAGAAGGTTTTCTTGTTACACGAAGAATTCCATCGTCCAGCAGAAAAAATACGAGTAGATAGGTTAAGTCGCCATCTCTATGATATATACAATTTAACTAAAGCAGGAATTGCAGATAAGGCAATAAACGATAAAGAGTTATTTGAAACCATAGTAGCACACCGATACAAGTTTTCAAGAGTGGGCGAAGTAAATTACAACCTACACAACCCAAAAACTTTAAATGCTATTCCAGTGGCAGAAAAAATAGAGGAATGGAAAACCGATTATGCCAAAATGAAAGAAGATATGATTTACGAAGAAAAGAAACCTTCCTTTGAAGACCTAATAAATAATTTGGAGGAATTAAGAGCCAAACTACAAGCATTGGATTGGGTATTTGAACTTACATTTCCAACCCCCGATATCGATTTGAAATCCGTGATATTTTAGTCATATTAAAATCTACCCCGTTATTGCAGATATAAAATTCATATCCGTGATAATAAAAAATATTGTAAGACTAGTATTCTAAATCTAAGCACCTCTATGATTTTTATTTTAAAGCAATGCAAATAATAAACTTAGTAGTTTCAATAGAATAAATATAAAGTAAGAATTATAACGTGAGTTCGATTTATAAGTCATAGAATAATAGTAAAATAAATTTGAATACTATACAACTTAGTGTTTTTTGTGTCTTCTTTGTGAATTTTGTGTAATAGCTATAACACAAAGCTGCACAAAGGAAGCTCAAAGTTTCACAAAGAAAAACTAAAATAATAATTATCAGTAGGAAACAGAAAAAGTTAAATCGAACTCACGTTATTATAAATAAATTCTAACAATACAAACCCCTAAACAACCCCACGGCTCATGCACTGCAAACGCTCAGCCTCGTTAATATCTAAAATTCTCGTTTTCTAAACAAAATTTAGTATAATATCTTTCCAACGCTACGTGCATCAATGGCAATGCCCCCATTTTTAAACTGGCATACTTTTCGTGTGGTCTTTTGCCAACGCTCAAACAGCACATTGCTTTTTTACAAAGTTTCCTGATTTTAAATAAGTTTTTGTAAAAAAGCAATAAGCTGTTTTTCCACGCTCGAAGCCCAAACGAAAAGTCGCTACATTCCAACCACCACCACCATTTCGCTTATGCCAGTATTAAAAATGGGGTACGCTATTCTACATAATGTGGCATTATGACCCAGCCTCGCCACTACTTGTGCAAGCACCCCTTTCGAGGCCGTTTCATAATAACATTATGTAAAATAGCCATTGCCATTGAGCGCTACCAAAAAAATATTTTCCCAAACGCTTCACCAATTGCTAAATATTTTTTTTGGCATCGCAGCCGTTAAAATCCGTCTTTTAAATAACATTCCCGATTTCTTGTATTGATTTTATAAGTGCTTATATCGTTTTAAAAATAAACTTAGAAAAGTATTTAAAGAGTGTTTTTAAAATTGCAATCAGTAAGCACCTATAAAATCAAAAAAGCCCATAAAAGTTTAGACTTTTTATTTGTTAAAATATCCGTAACAATTGTTCCCAAAAGTGGATGCTATAAGGATACATTTCATCTTAATATTGAAAGGTTTAAAATACGTTTTTATAATACATTCAATAGCATCTACTTTTAGGAAACAATTCAATATAATCTGTACAAAACAAATAAAAAGTCTAAACCCTTATGCTCGCTGCTGCCAACGCACTAGGTATTCTTTAATTATTTTTTCAAAATATAAACACCAAAATACTCTTAAAATAAAAAACCCACATCGTTGAGAGGTGGGTAAAAAAATTGCTATGAAATGGTTTATAAAAAACCATAAAAGAAAGTTTAAATTTAGTAAAATATTGAATACAAAAACAAATAAATAGTAATTTTTTTTAAAACTAAATATCCATAAGATAAAATACCACAAATCCCCACCGCCCTTTTCAGCGGTCATAAATAAATAAACTAATAAAGTTAGGGATGGGGTTTAGCAGATGCTATTCCATTTCATTTCATTCCATTTCATAGCACCCCCTAAACCTAAAAACCAGCAAGAGTAACTCCTTCTTTCCATTCCACGAACCCAGCCGCTCTGTTCATTTCGCACTGCGGATGCTTTAAGCGTACCCTCAATCCATTTTTGCTAACATTGCAAACTTTGCAACTTTTACAAA
>Ga0210044_10000056_pt1 | contig 150571 bp, 141 predicted proteins | sample CryGey13umfilter_2_FD_183959 | JGI IMG/M metagenome (GOLD analysis project Ga0210044, IMG submission 183959) | Groundwater microbial communities from aquifer in Utah, USA - Crystal Geyser 4/9/14 3 um filter (SPAdes) (version 2) | ecosystem: Environmental > Aquatic > Deep subsurface >... | reverse complement strand
CGATAGCGGAGAAAACACCTTATATCCCCCTCATAAAATTAAAAAAATAAAAATTCCATTCCTTTTTTAAATTCTTCAACAAAATTCCTTATTTGAGAAAAAATATTGAAAAATATGTCGCACAACTCTTTTCAAGCTGCATACATGCAGAATGAAAAGTTCATGGTGAAGGTTACGCTAGTGAGAGATACTTATCAATGGATATCACTGAATTACATTTTCGGAGCCATTATGAATTGTGATTGAATGTATGTTTGTTTCACCGTATTTTTGGATTGTGCTATGCGATGAGTGTGTCTTTTTATAAGCTTTTTGATTCTCCATCGATGTCAGAACACAACGCAGGCTGTTATGTTCAATCTGTACGGAGAGTGCTCTTTGTCTTGCCACATTGTTAGTCTTTCGATCATTTTCACTATTTGTGGCACTCCCGCTCCCTAAATGTTAGATTTGTCATAGACTACCCTGGTTAGATTGTTGTTCAAACTTATTTTACCCAAAGTGGTGGGTTTGATTCTAGAACTTTGTGCTTCTCCTTTGAATCTGTCTCAAGGATAATGTAGTGTTAGCTTGAGGCTTTTTTATTTGATGGATATATGATTAAAACAATAGTAAAAATACTGGTTGCACTGCTACTGTTTGCGAGCCTACTGCCTTTTGCGGTCTTTTACAAATATAAACAAGAGATCTATACCGATTTGGATGCGGCAAACCATCGCGAGGTGGCAATTGTGTTTGGGGCGGGTTTGCGTGTGGATGGGACGCCTTCGGAGATTTTGCGTGATCGTTTAAAAACGGCTGCTTCTTTGTATTACCGTGGCCTTGTTGATAAAATTTTGGTTTCTGGTGATAATCGTTTTGTAGAGCATAATGAGCCGGAAAGTATGGCGCGTTATTTAATTGATGACTTAAAGGTGCCGGAAGAGTTTGTAATCAAAGATTTTGCCGGTCGTCGTACGTATGACACCTGTGCCCGCGCGAGTGACATTTGGTCTATTGATCGGGCTGTTTTAATTACGCAGGGCTTCCATTTGCCACGGGCATTGTTTATTTGTAATGCCTTGGGTATAGATAGCGTTGGTTTGTCGGCAACACGGCAGGATTATATTTTGGGATTTAAATTTAAATTAAGAGAAGGTTTTGCGATTTATAAGGCGATTTTTGATGTGTATGTGTGGACACCGGGGTATGTTAAGGGGGAGAAGGAGGAGTTGTGATTTTAAAAATTTTGATGTAGAGTTTTTTTTCTGCAATCTAATAACAACTATGTTTGCAAAAGTAGATGAAGCAATTGCGGATATTGCGGCTGGAAAGATGGTGATTGTTTGTGATGATGAGGATCGGGAGAATGAGGGGGATTTGGTGATGGCGGCGGAAAAGGTGACGACTGATAAGATTAATTTTATGGCTAAGTATGGGCGTGGGTTAATTTGTGCGCCAATTACACGGCAGCGGGCTAAGCAGTTGCATTTGTCGCAAATGGTGACAAATAATACGGAGGCAACCGGCTGTAAGTTTACGGTTAGTGTGGATTCTAAGGATACGCGTACCGGTATTTCGGCTGAGGAGCGTGCGATGACAATTCGTAAGTTGCTTGATGAAACTGCTCAAAAAGACGATTTTAATCGGCCCGGGCATATTTTTCCGTTAATTGCCGAGGATGGCGGTGTGTTGGTGCGTGCGGGGCAAACCGAGGCTTCGGTGGACTTGGCACGTTTGGCTGGTTTAAAGCCGGCAGGGGTAATTTGTGAGATCATGAATGATGATGGAACCATGGCACGACGTGATGATTTGGAAGAGTACGCCAAAATTCATGATTTAAAGATTATTACAACAAAAGATATAATTGAGTATCGCTTTAGAAAAGAGTCTTTGGTTTGGAAAGAGGCGGAAATTGATTTGCCAACGGATTATGGCGATTTTAAGATGATCGCTTATCTAAATAAGGTTAATGATGAGGAAAATGTGGTTTTAACAATGGGAGCAATTGATGATGGCGAACCGGTTTTGGTGCGAGTGCATAGTGAATGTTTAACTGGCGATGTTTTTCATTCGTTACGATGTGATTGTCAGCAGCAGCTAGAGGCATCAATGAAAATTGTAGCTGCTGAGGGACGGGGTGTGATTTTGTACATGCGGCAAGAAGGACGTGGAATTGGTTTAATTAACAAGCTAAAGGCTTATAAATTGCAAGAAATTGGGTATGACACGGTGGAAGCGAATCGGATTTTAGGGTTTAAAGACGATTTGCGCCATTATGGAATTGGTGCGCAGATTTTGGTTGATCTTGGTATTAAGAAAATGAGACTTTTGACAAATAATCCTAAAAAGGTTGTGGGGCTTGATGGTTATGGGCTGGAAATTGTAGAGCGAGTGGCAATTGAGGTGGATCCGGGGCAGCGTAATCATTTTTATTTGAAGACAAAGAAGGGTAAGCTTGGCCATATGTTAGATAAAGTATAAGGATGGATGTAGAAGCTTTGATGAGATTGGCGATAGCGGAGGCGGCTAAAGGGCATGGCTTTGTTTCGCCAAACCCTAAGGTAGGGGCGGTCTTGGTTAAGAATGGGAAGGTCGTGTCGACTGGTTATCACAAGTTTTTTGGTGACGCGCATGCCGAGGTTAACTGTTTAAATAGTTATGCACAGTCGTTGGAGGGTGATGAGATTATGTATGTGACGTTGGAGCCGTGTGCTCATGAAGGCAAGCAGCCTGCGTGTGCTGATTATTTGATAAATAAAGGAATGAGACGGGTGGTTGTGGCCAATATGGATCCAAATCCAAAGGTGGCGGGTCTGGGGATTAAGCGGCTGAGGGCCGCGGGTGTGAATGTGGAGGTTGGGTTATTAAATGAGGAAGCGGCAAAATTGAATTTTGGCTTTTTCAAATATATTAAAACGAATCGACCGTATCTAATTTTAAAGATCGCGATGAATATGTTTGGTCAAATTGCTCCCCTGCCCCGGGCTCGAGCCCAAATTTCTGGTTTGAAAGCGGGGCGGTTTGTAAAAGATTTGCGCTCTAAGGTTGATGGAATTTTGGTAGGTGCCGGTACTTTACAGGTAGATAATCCGGAGTTGGCGGCGGGGTGTGTAAATGGTTATGAGCCTCGACGTATTGTTTTGGGTGATGTGCAATCGGATTTAACTTTAAAGGTTTTTAGAGATCAAAATTTTTTAGTGATTAGAAGTTTGGATGAGTTGGAGGGGGCAGGCATTACCAGTGTTTTGGTTGAAGGTGGCGCGCAGGTTTTTACCAGTTTTTTGGAGCAAGGTTTGTGGGATGAAGTATATATTTTTGTTAACGAAAAAAAACCCGGTTTTAAGGCCGGGCTTTTGGCTTTTGATGGTTTGCCGATCGCTTTACGGTTGTTACAAAATTGTGCTTTTGAAACTGAGGTAATGGGTGAAGATCGGTTGTATAATTTTAAATTATTGGGCAATTAGGAGAGTGGCTTTCATGGAGCCGTCGTTGCTTGTGCGGAGGCCGATGCCGGCAAATTGCCAGCTGGTTACTTCGTTGTGGCTAAGAAATTCGGTGACAATGGCGGGAATGCTGCCGCTAGCAACAATGTAGACTTTGAGGTTGGTGTAATTGTCGGTTGAAGAGAGTGTGTCGAAAATGCTTTGGCCGTTGTAGCTTGTGTTTACAAAATTATTGTCGACCATGAGTTGGCTCCAGCTTTGGGCGCCGGTGTTAAGAATGTCGTCTTGGGTGAGGTTGGTTGAGCGGGCGTCATTAATTTGTTGGATAATGTAGGACTTGGCGTAATCTTCGGTGGTTGTAAATTCTTCGCCTAGGTAGTAGTAGCCTTCGTTATCTTTGAGAACGCTTAGGCCTACTTGGTTCCAGCTTGGGTCTAGAATGTTATCGCGGTGGATGGCACTGCGCATAAAGCCTTCGTGGCCGTGGGTAGTGGAAGTTGTGCGAGCGATGTTTTCACCTACAACGGTTGCAATACCGGCTAATACACGGCGGTCGTTTGGTGTTTCGCCGCTGAGGTTAACGTGTCCAAAATAATCGTTATCGATCATGTTTTGATTGTGGGCGCGCGATAGTGCGGATAGTTCGGTGTTAAGGGTAACGGGTGGTAGATTGTGATCTTGGCGGGCTTGGTTGATTAGGCTTAAGAGATTGTTGATTTCGGTGGTTTCGTTGATTGTTATGTTTGGTGTTAATTCCAAGGGGAAAAGGTCAAAATAGTTTGGAATTAGTGGGGTGAGGTTTGTGGAGTAAATTGGATGGTTAATAACGGCAATACCGTTTGTATTATTGATTTCTAGAATGTAGGTGCCGTTTTGAGTTGGGGTGTAATCAAATGAAAAGTTGCTGCCGGCGGCAATTATGGCTCCGGTGGTGTTTTGTTCTTGGACAAAACCGGTTGGCAAAATAATACTGAGTTTTGAAGTGATTTCGGTAGTTGTAGTACCACTAATTGTTACTTTTTGATTTGGGCTATAGCTTGTTGGTAAACTATTAGTGCTGACTGAATTTGTAATTTCTGTAAATTGGTGAGTTACTGCGCTAAAGCTTTTTGTGGTGGCTGTGCTCCATGGTGAAAGTGATTCGAGTGGGATAATATTTTCGGCCATAGCGGAACTTACGGAGACATTAACTGTGCCTTCATTAAAGTTGACGAAATCTGTGTAAATTACTGCAACTTTATCTTTTAGTTGACGTGAGAAGTAGGTAACTTCGTTGTTGTTTTGGCTGAATTTAATGTGGCGAATATTGCCGTTGGTGGTAAAGCTGACAAAGGTGTTGTCGATTTCGTAACCTAAGTTAAGATTTGTTGGTGCTGTTGCTGTTGTAGTGGTACTTGGGCTGGGAATGTCGGCATTAATTGTAATTGGTGCTACTTTGCTGCTGCCGGTTGTTCCGGGAATAATACCAATATAATAGTCTCCTGTTTGGTCAAATCTAACAGGAATTGAGAAATTACGGTTGGTGACGGTGGTTTTAAAAATTGTTGTGTCGTTACTGTTGGAACGAGGGTAAATGAACGCAAAAACGGATTTGTAGGAATCGGAGTCGAGTTGTCCGTCAATGTAGTAGACTTCATTTTTGTAGAAAGCTTTTGGTAAGTTTTGGTCGAGGTTTATGCCGCTAAATGTGGAGGCTGAAAAAGTGTGGTTGCCGTCGGTGCTGTATTGGCCGTTAACAATTTCATCGGTAATTTGGATGTCATCAGGATTTACGATTACCTCGGGAGTAATGGAGTTGCTGTTAGTGGTTTGGCTAAATTCGAGCGAATAGATGTCGGTGTTATTGTCGGCGGTAACTAGGATACGGTGAAAAATTTCGGAAAATTCTCCGCGGGTTGTGAAACCTGCAGGTAGGAATGTGTTTGTAAATGGTAAAAAGTTATGTTCTTTGCCGTAGGTAACATATGGGCTAAACCATTGGTTGGTTGGAACGTCGGAGTATACTTGCTTAGTAGGTTGGTTGACTTGCCAAGCTTGAGCGCGCGCAATAATTTTAACGGCTTCGGCATGGTTAATAGTTTGAGATGGTTTGAAATTGCCATTGGGGTAACCTTCAATCCATCCTAGGTTTTTGGCGGTACAAACATAGACATTAAACCATTCGCCTTGTGGCACATCGGGAAAACAGCTGCCGGCTTCGGTTGGTAGGTTGAGGCTTTCAATTACAATTTTGGTGAGTTCGGCACGGTTTAGATATTTGTTTGGGCCAAAGCGACCGTCGGCATATCCTTCGATTATATTACGGTTGTAAAGGTCTTCGATTGCGGTTGCGTAGCGATGGGTGGTTGGGACGTCAAGAAAAACCGATGCGTTGGCTGTATTAATGCCAAAAGGTTGTAGCGAAAATAGAACGGCTAATAACGTAATTTGTGCAATTGATTTTTTAAACATAATTTAATTTTATGGAAATAAAGTGTAACATAATTATTTAAATACCATATACTGCTAGTCAATTATTTGCTGTTATTGCAAGGTTAAATTAGTGATGTGGGGAGTTTGTCTGTTAATTTTACGGATCTTTTCTATAATTGGGGGGAATAGTTTAATTGAAATTGTTATGGCACATTTAGATTTAAATGTTTTAGCGGCAGAAGGTACAGATGGTTATCAAATAGTTCAGTTTAAAGGTGAAATGGATAAGTCTAATTTAGATCAAGTAAGAGACGTACTAACTAAGTTTGTAGAAGAGTATCAAAAGCAAGTTTTGATTTTTGACCTTATGTATTTTGATTTTATTAATTCGGAAGGGGTTGGTTATATTGTTTCTCTTTTTTATAAGCTAAAAAAGAAAGAGCAAACTTTGAGAATTATTAATGTACAACCAAAAGTAGAAGATGTGTTTAATTTAATCGGTCTTAGTCAGTTAATTAAGTGTTACCCGGATTTAGCTGCTGCTTTGGCAGATCCTGTTCAGTAATTTTTGCATTTATGTTGATTCGTAGCCAAAAAACTTTTGTTTATTTGATTTTGATTGCTTTGGGAGCCACTGTTGCTGCCGGCGCTTTAGCTTATTTTAAAGTCACAACGGTTTGGTTTTGGTTAGGATTGATTTTAATTGCTAATGCTGCGGTACTTTTGGTTTATTATCTTCGAATATATCGTGTGTTTGGTAAAATTATTAGTCAGATCGAGGCATTATTAGCCGGGCAGAAATATAAAAAAATTGTCTTATTAAGAAGAGATGAATTTGGCTTGTTGGCTCAGTTTTTTAATCATGTTACTAAAAATTTGGAAGCAGTGTCACACGATTTAAAAGAAGGCAGCCGAATGTTGTCAGAGTTGGATTTAGCTGCAGATATTCAACGTAGCGTTTTACCGGCTACTATTCCTTTGGTCGATAAATTAGATGTAGCAGCGAGAACGCGTCCGGCAGAAGAGGTAGGCGGTGACAGTTTTGGTTTTATGAAAAAGGGTAACCAAACTTATATCTATTTAGGTGATGTTACCGGCCATGGGGCGCCGGCCGGATTAATTATGATGATGGTAAATACTTTGTTGGCGGTTTATTTAGATGAGGTGAATTCAACTTCGGAATGGATTGTAAAAACGAATCGAACCTTAAAGCCAAGAGTGAATTCAACAATGTTTATGACAACAATTGCTTTACGTTGGAATCCGGAAGAAGAAAAAATGTATTATACGGGTGCCGGTCATGAGCATATTTTGATTTATCGAGCTAAGGAAGGAATTTGCGAGGCAATCCCAACCGGCGGTATTGCTTTGGGAATGACGGACGATGTTGAAGGGTTAGCACTAGAAAAATTAATTCCTTTAAATAAGGAAGATACAATTGTACTTTATACGGATGGTATTCCCGAGGCACGCAATAAGTTGGGGGAAATGTATACTTTGGAACGCTTAAAAATGTCGGTTGCAAAAAATGGGTCTTTGGGTGAGTCTAAAAAATTGTTTGAAGCAATTTCGGAAGACTTTAGAGGGTTTGTTAAAGAGGAGCCACAGTTGGACGATATTACTTTGCTTGTTTTGCGTTATTCCGGCGTGCCGATGGGGGCAGATCAACAAGGTTTGTTGGTTGATACAGCTTGGAATGAAGCAGAAGCGGATATAAAGGTTTAAAGAAAAAGACAGGCGTCACCAAAGCTGTAAAAGCGGTATTGTTGATCAACTGCTTCTTGATAAATTTGTTTAGCCTTTTCGGTGCCTAAAAAAGCGGAGATCAACATAAATAGGGAGCTTTTGGGGAGATGGAAGTTGGTGATTTGTCCGGTGATCGCTTTAAATTTATACCCGGGGTAAATAAATATGTCCGTGCTAAAAGTGCCGGCGGTAAATTGGTCATTATCTTTTAATTGTGCTTCTAAAACGCGTGTACTTGTGGTGCCAACGGTTATAATTGGTTGTTGATTTTTTTGAGCTTGATTAAGGGCTTTGGCGGCTTCTTCTGTTAAGGAGTATGTTTCAAAATGCATTTCGTGTTGGTCGATGCTTTCTACTCTAATGGGTGAAAAAGTGCCGAGGCCAACATTTAGGGTGACATTAACGACTGTGAATTTTTGTTTGAGTTTGTCTAAAAGCTCGGGGGTAAAGTGGAGTCCGGCTGTGGGGGCGGCAATGCTGCCTTCGGTTTGGGCGTAAATGGTTTGATAGCGGTTTGCCACTTCTTGGTTGTAGGTGGTTTTGATATATGGTGGTAAAGGGAGTTCACCGTATTTATGTAAATATTGAAGTGTGAGATCTGGTGTAAAGTTGAGTTCACGGCTGCCGTCTGTGTTGATTTTTGTAACTTTGGCGGTGAGGCCTGCGGGAAATTTGATTTCTGTTTCTAGAGTAAATTTTTTGCCTGGTTTAACTAATGCTTGTTTGTTTTTACCTAATGGATTGGTGAGGAGGATTTCGACTTCTTTTTGATCGATTTTGCCAAAGAGGCGTGCGGGGGTAACTTTGGTATTGTTAAAGACAATAATGGCATTTTTAGGTATGTAATTGAGGATATTATAAAAATGCTCGTGCTTAATTGTGTCGGTTTTGCGGTTGTAGATAAGTAATTTACTATGATCCCGCGGCGTTACTGCCGATTGCGCGATGGAGGTTGTCGGTAAGTCAAAGTTGTAGCTATTGAGATTGAGTTTGTTCATTGCCTTTAAAGTCTTTATACCAATGTGGTAAATAGTATGGTTTGTTAAGATTGCTGATTGTGTTGATTAAGTCAATGGATTCGATGTCGATTTTGCCTACGTAGAGGTCGGCTAAATTGCCGCCGGCTAAAACAAATTCTTCAATTTGGACTGCTCCCATAAAGTACATGTAGCCTTTGGTAAAGGCGCCCGGTTGGCTGGTGTCTTCAATCCCCCTTTTTGTTTTGGCCGTCATGGTGAGTGCTCTTTTTTTGCCAATACCTAGTTTAATTAATCGCTCATAGGTTTCGCTAAAGGAGTGGTGTTCGGCTAAGTAGGTGGCAAGGAAGGTGCCAACGCCCCAAAAGTTGTATTTGGCATTAACGGCGTTTTCTTGGTTGTATACGGCAAGTCCTTCTTGTGTTTTGAGGTAGTTAGCGGTTCCAACTTGAAAAATGCGGTATGGTTGTTTGCGGCCGTTTTCGTTGGTGAGGATGTGGGTTTCGATTTCGTGAGCGATTAGTTTTTTGAGTTTTTGTTCGGAGAATTTTGCACCGGTGCGAATAAAGATGGCGTTACCCTTGGAAACACTGCAGTTGCCGTGCATGTTGGGTTTAAATTTAATGTTCCATTGGGTGAGACCGTATGAGGCTAGGGTTTCTTCAAAAATTTCTTTAGCTTTTTTAGCGGTGATGGTTGCAGGGTGGATGTCGTGATGTTTGTAGCTTTCTTCCAGCATTTGGAATCCACGCTGGACAAGTTCTGGCGATGGTTTGGCAAAGTTTAAGTGAGATATGGCGGTAAATTGATCGGTGCCGCGGGCTTCGATTAGTTTGAAGCGGTTCAGTAGTTCTTCTTTTTTGTTACCAAAAACTTGGCCGAGGGCGCTGTCACTCACTTGAATGTCGGCAATTTCTTGCTTAATTTTGAGGATATCAATTTTTGGCTCTTTGTAGATAAATTGTGGGTTGTAGGTTTTGTCTTTGCTGAATTTTTCAAGTTCTTCTTTAAGGTTGGTTGGGGCAAGGTGTGATACAAGTCTAACTTTTCTGTCTAATTCGTATAGTTGATGGTCAACTTCGCCGTAGTTTGTTTTTGGGATAAAGTATGGAATCGGTTCTTTTTTTGATTCCGGCTTGGGTAGTGGCGCAATTTTGTCTTTGCGTTTAGTGGGATCGATTAAGAAATTACCAAGGTCGCGGCGGCCAATGATGATGTTTTCGATTTGGTTTTCTTTAACTGTGGCTAGGGTGGTAATTCTTTCTTTGCCTAAAATGATTTTAATTTTTTTGCCGGGAGCGAAATTTTTAATTTGTTTTTGGAGGGCTTCATTAATTGTCGTTTTTTCTTGATTAAGGTTGATTTTGGCGGTGGCAACAATATTGTGTTTTTCATTTAGGATTTCGATATTTTCTTGGTCACTAATGATAGTTTTACCGCTAACATTGCTAATGGCTTTTTCGGTGACGTTACCAAACATGTCTTTGGCAATACGAATGCCTTTTTCGGGAGTTGTGACTTTAATACCTTTAATTCTTTCGAGTCGTTTTTTTAGTCCTGCTAAATTGGCAATTTGCACTTTAAGACCGGCGCGGGCGTTTATTTCTAGTAAGACGGGGCCTGAGGTCTGATCTAAGGCAATATCTACAGCAAGGTAACCCAAGTTACTGATTAACTGTGTTTTGACGGACATCTCAAGGATTTGATCCCAGAATGGTATTTTGATTTTGATGGGGCCAACGTCTGGTATTTCGGGAATGATTTTATAGTTTTGGGTGATGTAGGTTGTTTCGCCTTTGGCTAAATCAAGACCAACGCCAACGGCACCTTGTTGTAAATTGGCGCGACCGTCCGATTCTCTGGTTGGTAAACGTAACATGGCCATGACGGGAATTAGGTTGAAGACGACAATTCGTAAATCCGGTAGGCCCTTGTATGTGTAAGGGGCTACGCTTTCGTGAGTAATTAATAGTTGTTCAAAAAAGGCACTGTCGGGATTGTTGTTGACGGCAAAGCGGCCATCGATAATGTCAATAATGTGTTCTTTGATGACTTCTTGGCTTAAAATTTTGCCGCTGCTGGTAATGTAGGTGTTGTTGCTATGTTCCACGATTGGAATAATACCGGCACCGCCAGATCCCAGGTTTGGTTTAAGCACAAAATTGTTGGGGAGATTGTTAAAGTCAAATTTATCTAATTCTTCCTTATTGCGGATAACGCCGTATAGTTTTGGTACATTAACGCCGCGGGCGGCTAGATAATGTTTTGTTTTAAGTTTATCATCGGCAAACAGAATATCTTTACGTTTGTTAAAAGGTTTGATGTAAAGAAGATTTCTTGCGTTAATGCCTAAGATGCCTTTGGAAAAGAAGCCCATACTATTCTTCGGTGTTATACATTATTTCTTGAAAATGGATGACTTCTGTTAAACGGAGACCGGTCCATCGTCCTAGTAGCGTATTAATAATTACAAATAAAATGATTGCTTCGGGATAGTTGGCAATAAAGTTTCTAATAAAATCGAAACGGAAGTTAATGAAGAGGAAATCGATTGGACCGCCCACAATGATGTAAGCAATACCACTCACAACTAAGACGCCAAGAATTGTTAGTAAAGATTTACCAAAGCTTTTGGTAGAGTTGGCAGTGACAACTTTTTCGACTAAAGTTCCCATAACAACAGTTGGGAAGATGGCAAAAGAAATAAATTCAGCATCTAAAATGTTCCAAAGAACGGCTAATGAAAAGAGAATGAAAATTGTAAGTGATACAATTGTGATTACAATCGCCATTTTGGGCACGTATAAGAGCCGGAATTTTTTGAGGATTTTATGGCTAACTAAGCTAACAATGGTAATAAAGAACAAAATGACGACGCCAAATTTAATACCTAAAATTAGGAATGTGAGGGTGATAATTGTTGGTGTGTATAAGCCTAAGGTTGAAAGCCCCACAACTTGTTTTAAAAACGCAATAACGGTAGCGATAACCGGTAATAGTAAAATTAGGATTAGGGTGTTGTCGGGAATGCCTTTTTCGGTGAGGAAATTAAGTGTGTAGCTTAATATGCGCCATGGTTTAATTTCGTTGCTACGTTCATTGATAATTTCAAAATCGTAGCCGCCTTTGGTTAGTTTTTGTTTGTACTCTTCAATATTTTGACTTTCTAAAAATGGTAGGCTGATGCCTGATTCTCGGACAACGATGATTTCGCGCGGGCGAATTTGTTGGTATTGGCGTTTGGCGCTTTGTAAATTAGTTAGTTCATCCGTTAGGAGGATAATTGTTGTGTTTTGAAGGCTGGCTTCCGGTTTGGTTTGGAGGTAGCGAGTTAAGGCGTTAAGGCCGGTACCGGTTTGGGTCCATACTAAGATTGTGTCTGTTTTTTGAATGAGGTTGTTGAGTTCGTTTAATTTTTTGGCCAAAACTTCTTCAGATAAGAAGGTGGATTGGCTGTTGTAACTTTCTACTAATTGTAGGGCGATATTTTCTTCGCGGGCTAATTTGACGAAGCTACCAATTTTTTCTTGAAGGTCAACACGATCGGAAATTAGTAAGGCAAATTTTTGAGCGACAAAGATTTGTTCACTTTCGCTTACTATTACTTTGTTTTTGTTATTTTCGGTAATTTGAGTTTCGAGACCGAGGGTGTAGTTGCCCGGTTCGTTGTAGGTGTGAACGACTTCTTTGCCTTTGTCACGGTTGCCGTCGCCAAAATTCCAAATATATTCAATTGATTGGACTTTAGTAATGTCAAATTGAGGGCTTGCAGAAAACACAGATGGCCGATTGGTGATTACCGGAACCGGAATATTTGCTTTTACAAAGTAAATTTCGTCTGCGAGTTCTTTTTCGGCGGTTGGGGGTTGGTCGATGGTTTGGGCCATAGCAACAAGACCTGGAAAAATAAAGGTAAAGGCGATGGAGGCTGTAAACAAGGTAGTAAATAGTCGTTTTAACATATTTTGGGCTAATGAAAAGATGTTGATTTCCGTAATTCTAACCGCTTTTTAATTTTTTTTGAAGCGGAAATTTATGATGGATAATGTTTGGATACTTGCTAAAGGTAGTAGTTTCTTGCTATAATTGACAAAAGGTTTATATAAAAACAAAAGATGACACCAATGGACATTGAAAATAAAGTTGGGCACGCGCCAAAAACACCTGAATCGGCTCCGGCTGTTGAGTCTTCTTTGGGTGTGGATATTTCTGGTGAGATAGAGGCGGTTGGTTTGGGTGATATTGCCGAAACAGCTCAAGACGTAGGTGAAAATCAAGGTGCCGGCAAAGCGGCTACAACAGGTGCTACAGCTGGTAAAACAGCTAAGCAAATTGCTGCTCATAAGGCGCAATTAATTGCATCGCAGCCACCAAAGCAAGATATGGTCCGTGATATTCGCAATGCGTTACATCAGCAGTTGGTGGGGCTGGGTAAAGAAGAGACAAAATTAAGAAAGGAGGGGTTAAAAACCATTATGCAGTATAACGATGTGATTGCAAAAATGCGTAATATTAATCGTTTGTTGGCAGATGTGGCTGAGGCTAGTTATAAAGCGTTAAAGGCTTTGTGGTTGCGAATTGTGCATGGCATAGTATAGTTGGTTTACTCTTTAGCGTTTATGAATGCATAATCGTTTTTTGCCAAATTTCAGTGAATTGCTCAAGGTGACAAATCTTGATTATTTGCGGTTTGTCCAACAAATTTGGGCATGGTGGCTGGAGTCTGATCGTTTTAATGAACGGACCGGTTTTAATGTTAAGCCCAATGTTTTGACAAAGATGGTGTTAATTGCTCGCGAGGCGGGTGTATTTGCCGGTGGTGAGGAACTGTTGGCGTTATTGGGAAGCAAGGTGGTTTTAAAAGTGGCAGATGGTGATGCGTTTATGGCCGGTGATATGCTTTTGGAATTAACGGGGAATTTGGATGAACTACTATTGATTGAGCGCACGATTGTTAATTTTATTGGGCGTATGTCTGGCATTGCCACAAATACTCATCGGCTTACGGCCAAATTGATATATATTAAAATTGCTTCGACTCGTAAAACTTTGTGGTCGTTATTGGATAAAAAGGCGGTATTGGTAGGTGGTGGTTTAACACATCGTTTAAGTTATGGTCAGGCGATGATTGTGAAAGATAATGATTTTGCTTGGATGTCCGACTTAGTGGATAAAGGTGAACTAAAAACATTTTTTGAAAAAATTGCCAATTTAGCGTTTGTAGAAGTGGAAGTGGAAAATCGTGACCAGTTTTTATTGTTTCAAAAGTTTGCTAGTCAGTATTTTGCGTTTGGTATGGAGATGCCACCGTTGGGCATTATGTTTGATAATTTAAAAGTTGATCAGTTTAAAGATTGGTTGCCGGAATTATCGGTACAGGTTTTTAGAGAGGCATCTGGTTCGATAAACGCCGAAAATTACTTGGATTATGATGTCCAAGGTTTGGATTATATTTCTTTGGGAGCGCTTACAAAGAATAGCTATGCAATTGATTTATCGCTTGATTTAGCTAAAAAGTGAAAATGTAAATGCATAACCTCTTGTCCGCCGGCACTTTCAACGTTGCAATTTAGTTTGTAACCGGCAATTTGGTAATCGTTGCTAAGGTCTTGTGCTAGTTTAATAATTGCATTCATTGTTTCAGATTTTGCGTCGATTTGGTTTAGTGAACGAATGTGTTCTTTGGGAATAACAAGTAAATGAATTGGTGCACTGGGGTTAATGTCTCTAATTGCGAAGGCATGCTGGTTCTCAGCAATAATTGCGTTCGGTGTATTAGCGAGTTTGCAGAAAATGCAGTCATTCATATTTATTTTTCTAGAGCTTCATTATAACGATACAAAGCGCGATCGATTCTTTCGAATTGAGGGTATTTTTGTAGATTTAGGGAGATAGTGCCGATTTTAACATGACGACGTTCTAAAACCGCAGCAATAATATCTTGTTTTTTCATTGGCTTAGGTGCTTCAGCTAAGATATTTGTAAGAACTTCTTTAACAGTACCTTTAATATATCCCCATTCTCTTAAAGCGTAAAGTCCCCTACCAACTAAGATAAAGTCATCATAGCGAATAAGCTCGTTGTGAACAGCTTGAGTTGTAACTTGTTTTTTGGAAAAATGCGCGTCACCAATTTTGTTGGCAATTTCAATAAAATGTAATGGTTTGTTTTGACGTCTTAAAATGATCAAAGCTTTGTCACGAATACTTTTTGGTTGAACGTGGCGCCACTTAGTTAGTCCGTATCCTTCAGTAATTAGTTTAATTCTTTTGTCGATTGATATTGTTGACTGGATTGTTTTAGGGTTAACGCTAAGTTTTTGTGTTGCTAGATCTTGTTGTACTTGCTTAATAAAATCCGATTCTTCGACTACGATGTTGTCGATTGTTGTTTTTAAGGTTTTGACAGCTGAATTGATGATTGTTTTGATGTCTTTAATCTTAAGTGATTTAAGATGCCAGCTTGTTTTTAAGTTTTTGCTTTTCTTGATTTTGGTGATTTCAGGATTGATTTCTAAACTTAATTGAATGATTGGTTTTTCGGCTTCGGTTGTATGTGTGAGTTCTTGTAGTAGCTTGTTGATGATACCTTTTTCGGAAAGTATGCCGCCGGAATTTTGGAGAAGTTGGTTGCTTAATTGATTAACTAGATGAAAAGCAGTAGTAGGACAGGTGCGTCGTAATTTTTTAAGGGCTAGGTTTTCGATTTGTCTAACTCTTTCACGTGTTACTGTCAGGTCTTTTCCAATTGATTCTAATGTTTCTTTTGGTGTGTTTCCTAGTGCAAAACGACGTACAAGTACATTTTTTTCTCTGTCATTTAGGACAATAAAAAGATCCCGTAGGATCTCTGGAAGATTTAATGTTCTAATGTTTGAGGTGTTGTTTCCTGCGAATTGCATATTTTGGTTCTTAGCAAATTAATTGAGGTTTGTGATGATACCGCCATAGTTGACGTTCTGTCAATACTATTGTTTGTTAAAAAACTTATACTTTTTAAGCATTATAAATATGGTGCCGGGGGAGAGACTCGAACTCTCAAGGGTTGCCCCACTGGTTCCTAAGACCAGCGCGTCTACCAATTTCGCCACCTCGGCATTTTGTATTTCAGTTTATAGCAGGATAAGCTTTGGCATTCAAGAGGATTTTGCTATTTTGCTACATTCTTTTATGTATGATAAAATCCGGTTTGAAATTAATTTTGAATATTTATATGAGTTTTGTTCATCTTCATAATCATAGTCATTATAGTTTGTTGGACGGATTATCGCGTCCGGAGGAGATGATCTTGAGTGCTAAGGAGCAAGGGTCGCCCGCTATTGCATTAACAGACCATGGGGTAATGTATGGTTCGGTCGAATTTTATAAGGCTGGTAAAAAACATGGTGTTAAGCCAATTATTGGGTGCGAAATGTATATTTGTGAAGATCGATTTAAAAAAGATGCTACGCAAAAGAAGTCGAATCATTTGTTATTGTTAGCTAAAAATCAGATTGGTTATCAAAATTTAATGCAGTTGGTAACGCAAGCACATTTAGATGGATTTTATTATAAGCCTCGTATTGATCATGCATTACTGGCCAAATATAGTGAAGGTTTGATTGCCACAAGCGGTTGTTTGATAGGAGAAATTCCACGAGCGTTGTTAAATAATGATTTGGAATTGGCCCAAAAAAAGCTTGGTATTTATTTGGATATTTTTGGTCGAGAAGATTTTTATTTAGAGGTTCAGGATCATCCTAAAATTACTGATCAAGGTATTTTAAACCGGAATATTTTTGATTTGGCAGCAAATGCCGGCCTTAATGTTGTTGCTACAAACGATTGTCATTATACAAAGCCTGAAGATCGCGATGCTCATGACATTTTAGTATCGATTCAAACCGGTAAAACAATTTATGATGATGATCGCATGATATATACGTCGAATCATGCAATCCGCACACCGGATGATATGTTGAGAGCTTTTGCGGACCGTCCGGATGCTATAAAAAATACATTGGCAATTGCCGAAAAATGTAATTTGGAAATTCCTTTAGGATTAAATTTGTTACCTCACTTCCCTACTCCCAATAAAATGCCGGCTGCGGAATATTTGCGCGAGTTGTGTATAAAGGGTTTAGAGCAACGTTATACAGAAAAGCAAAAAAAAGGTGCCTATGAGCGTTTGGAATATGAGTTGAAAATTATTTCACAAATGGGTTTTGATGATTACTTTTTGATTGTTTGGGATTTTATTAATTATGCACGTCAAAATGGTATTGTTGTTGGACCTGGACGTGGTTCAGCCGCTGGTTCAATTATTGCTTATACATTGGGTATTACAGCGCTTGACCCCTTGCAATATGGTTTGCTGTTTGAGCGTTTCTTAAACCCCGAGCGCATCTCTATGCCCGATATCGATATTGATTTTGCTGATCATCGACGGGATGAGATTATTCAGTATGTAAAACAAAAATATGGTGAATTAAATGTAGCGCAGGTGGTTACATTTGGAACAATGGCCGCAAAGTCAGCGGTTAGAGATGTTGGCCGTGCAATGGGCTATCCGTATAGTGAAGTTGATTTAATTGCGAAGAAGATGCCGCAGCCGGTATTAGGAAAACATGCGCCGTTGCAGGAGTCTGTGGTTAATTTCCCCGAGTTAAAGTTGGAATATGAAACAAATAAACGAGCCAAAGCTTTGTTGGATAATGCAATGAAATTAGAAGGGACAATTCGGCATGCGGGTACCCATGCGTGTGCTGTAATTATTGCAGAAAAGGAGTTAACTACTTATACGCCGCTGCAGTTTGCGTCGGGTAAGGATGGTACAATGGTGACGCAGTATTCGATGAAGCCGCTAGAAGAAATTGGTTTGCTTAAAATGGACTTTTTGGGATTGCGTAATTTAACGATTTTGGAAAATGCGTTAGTTATTATTAAAGAACGTCATGATGTTGATATCGATTTAACAAAGATCCCAATGGATGACGAAAAAGCATTTACGCTTTTGTCAGAGGGGAAGACAACTGGAGTGTTTCAGCTGGAATCTGGAGGGATGAAGCGTTATTTAAAAGAACTTAAGCCTACACAGTTAGAGGATATTATTGCCATGAACGCATTGTATAGGCCTGGTCCAATGGATTACATTCCGGATTATATTCGGGGTAAGCATAAGTCGGAGACTGTTAAGTATATGCATCCTTCTTTTGAAGGGATTTTAAAGGAGACTTATGGAGTTTGTGTGTATCAGGAGCAGTTGTTAGAGATTGCCAAAGTATTTGCCGGGTTTAGCTTGGGCGAAGCAGATATTTTGCGTAAAGCGGTTGGTAAAAAAGATCCACAATTATTAGCGGAACAAAGACAAAAATTTGTAGATAGTGCTATGAAGCAAGGGCAAGAGGAAGCTTTTGCAAAACAAATCTTTATCGATGTGATTGAGCCTTTTGCCGGTTATGGTTTTAATAAATCGCATGCGGCTTGTTATGCGATGATTTCGTATCAGACAGCATACTTAAAAGCGCATTATCCTACAGAATTTATGGCGGCTTTGTTAACTTCCGATCAAGGTAATACTGACCGAGTAGTGATTGATTTAATGGAGTGTGATGTGATGGGAGTAAAAGTTTTGCCGCCTAATGTTAATGAGTCTAATGTTAATTTTACGGTTGTAGAGGATGGTGTGATTCGGTTTGGTTTAGCGGCAATAAAGGGGGTTGGTGAGGCAAGTGTGCAGGAAATTATTACCGCTAGAGATAAGGCGGGACCATATAAGGGTTTGGAAGATTTTTCGAAGCGGGTGCCACGTAAATTATTAAATAAGAAAACTTTGGAGGCCTTAGCTTATTCCGGGTCTTTGGATGAGTTTGGAGATCGCTTACAAATGGCGGAAGGGTATGAAGTAATTAGCTCTTTTGCCAAAGCGGAACAGGATCAGACCAGTGAGGGGCAGTTGGATATTTTTGGAATGATGGTTGATGATGATGGTTCTAAGCCAAAAGGTGCCAGCTTAAATTTGCCGGAGGTCACAAAGCCGACCGATTTTCAGTTGTTAAAGTGGGAAAAACAGTATTTAGGTTTGTATGTGTCAAGCCATCCGCTTAAAGGTTTGGGGGCTTATTTTAGGCATAAGGCAAACTTAATTTGTGATTTGGGCCCAAAGAAAAATGGCGAAGATGTAACGGTGGGCGGTTTAGTAACAGAATGTAAAAAAATTATTACCAAGCGTGGTGATGCCATGATGATTATAAAAATTGAGGACCCTTCCGGTGTAATTGAGGCTATTGCCTTTCCTCGTGTTTATACGCAAATGATTAATGTATTAGTGGAAGATAAGTTGGTGTTTATTACCGGTAAGTTGGAAGAACGTCGCGAAAAACAATTAGTGATGCGCGAGGCAAAAGCGGTTTCCTTAGCTCAGCTAAAGCAGCGTGCGGAGGATGAGGGTTTGTATGATCCTAATGAAATATTGGTTTTTGGTGATAGTGCGCCAGGGCTTATGGATGGAACTGATCCCCTGTTTCAACTATATATTCCCCATTTAACAGACCCGAGCCGATTAAATTCACTTAAAAAACTGATAAAAGATAACCCCGGTGAAACGCCGGTGGAATTACAGTTGCAAGATGCCGAAAACAATATACAAAAGATGCGTCTTAAAGGTGGGGTTGCACTAACGCCGGAGTTAAAGGCGGCGCTTGAGGGGTGCTTGGGTTAGCGGGGTAGATAAGGATTGAAGAGTGGATCTAATTCGTCAATCCTGCTTATCTCTTCAGTCCATTTAACAAGCGTTGGTGTTGGGCCGAGTTCTGGAATTGGTGGTAGTGTTTCTGCGACTTCCTTTCTAGTTTCATAACATATAAATGTGATGCCTGATGGTTCAGATTGTTCTAATGTTTTTTCTGGTGCTTTTACTTTTTTTCCTTCAATTACCCAATATCTGGTTCCTGTCATAATGTAGCCATTTGTGTCGAGTGTGTGGTCGGCGCAATCTGATGTAAATTTCATTTCATTTACAACTACTTCGTAATGGTCTTTTCCATCTATTCGAATAATTGTGGCACTTAATACACCTTCTGCAATGTCTTCTATATTAGTAATTATTTCAGTCATATTTATAAATTAAGTACTCAATTTTGGCATGCCTTTTTGTTTTTGTAAAGGAGTGAAATCGAGCTAGAACTTTAACAATATTTCAACTTGCTTAGATTACGGCTTTTAATTAAGGTTATATAAAGGTTTAATTGTAAAAAATATGTTAAGAACTCATACGTGTGGTGAGCTTTCAAAAGCTAATGATGGTCAGGAAGTTATGCTGTCGGGCTGGGTTAATCGGCGTCGGGATCATGGCGGGCTAATTTTTATTGATTTGCGTGATCGTTATGGTGTGACCCAGATTGTAATTGACCCAAGTGATACGCCAGCGGCACATAAAGTTGCGGAATCGGTACGAAGTGAATATGTGATTAAGATTAAAGGAAATGTACGAATGCGACCGGAAGGGATGATTAATAAGGACCTTTTAAGTGGAACAATTGAGGTTGCCGTTGTTGATTTGGAAATTTTGAGTGAGTCGGAAACACCGCCATTTGAAATCGATGTAGAAAAAGAAGTAGGAGAAGAGACTCGCTTGCAGTATAGATACATGGATTTGCGACGTGAGCGGATGCAAAAAAATATTCGAGTTCGTTATGAGGTGATTAAAGAGATCCGTAATTTTATGGATAAAGATCAGTTTTTAGAGATTGAAACACCGATTTTAGTGAAAGGAACACCGGAAGGAAGTCGTGAATACATGGTGCCTTCTCGTATTTATGCCGGTAAGTTTTATGTTCTACCGCAGTCACCACAGCAGCTTAAACAATTGTTGATGGTATCCGGTTTTGATCGTTATTTCCAAATTGCTCGTTGTTTTAGAGACGAAGACCAACGTGGTGATCGTCAACCGGAATTTACGCAGTTAGACATGGAGATGTCTTTTGTAGATGAGGAAGATGTAATGGATGTCAACGAGCGGTTAATGTTGCATTTAGTGAAAATGTTTAGGCCGGATGTAAAAATTCAACATGAGCCATTCCCCCGTTTAACTTGGGACGAAGCTATGAATAACTATGGTTCGGATAAACCGGATTTACGTTTTGAATTAATGTTGGAAGATGTGACCGATATTTTTACGGAAACAGAGTTTAATGTATTTAAAACAGCCTCAACAACAGAAGGTATGGCAATTAAAGCGTTGCGTGTACCGGGTGGATCCAAATTTAGTCGTAAGGATATTGATGAATTTACAGAGATTGCCAAGATTTATCATGCTAAAGGTCTAGCTTATGTAATTAAAGAGGGCGATGAGTATCGCTCCCCAATTTGGAAATTTTTTACAGAGGTAGAACAAAAAGCTTTGTTAGATAAAGTGAAAATGGCAGACGGAGATATTGTCTTTTTTGGTGCTGATAAGTACGAAGTAGCGTGTACAGCTTTGGGGCAAGTAAGGTTGGCCGTTGCTAAAAAGTTGGATATGATTGAAGACAATGTTTACGCTTTTTGCTGGGTAACCGATTTCCCTATGTTTGAGGAAGATGAGGTGTTTGGCTTTCAGGCTGCGCATCATCCTTTTACTAGTCCGCAATTAAGCGATGTTGCTTTGCTGGACGAAGATCCTGCTAAAGTCAAAGCCCGTGCATATGATTTTGTGTTAAATGGTAATGAAGTTGGTGGCGGTTCAATTAGAATTCATAATCAACATTTACAGGCAAAGATTTTTAAAACTTTAGGAATTTCTGATGAAGATGCGCAAAAACGTTTTGGTCATATGTTAAATGCTTTTAAATTTGGTGCGCCGCCACATGGTGGGATTGCGTGGGGATTAGACCGTTTGGTGATGTTATTTTGTGATGAGCCTAATATTCGTGAGGTTATTGCTTTCCCTAAGGATTCTCGGGCAAAAGATTTAATGTTGGGAGCGCCTTCAGAATTACCAAAAGCTCAAGTCGAAGAAATGCATATTAAAACTGTGGAAAATAAAGTATAATTATATGGAAGTAACTTCGGACTTTTATGGAAATTGTTTTGCTAGTTTTGGCTTCGATCGCTCTATTATTGGTTATAGGGGTCGGTTTAAAACTGGCTGTGCGTTATTACACTAATTTGAGGCGTAGCTATCGTATGACTTTTTTGCGAGTTGCGATTCCTAAAAAGGAGTCCAAGGAAGATTTGGAAAAGCAAAATGATCAAGCTAAGGATTTTAAGCAATCGCTTGGCGTAATGACACAGTTTTATGAGGCACTTTATGGTCTTTACTCTAGTAAATGGATTGCTAAGGTTAAAGGACAGTATTTTTTGTCTTTAGAATATGTTGTATTAGAGGGGCAAATCTATTTTTACATTGTGACACCGCCAGAGCTTGCCGATTATATTGAAAAACTTGTAACAAGTTATTATCCGGATTCGTACGTGGAAGAAGTGCCGGACTATAATATTTTTTCGGCTAATTGTAAGGTGTCGGGTCGGTATTTAAATTTGGGTCAAGAGTTTGTTATGCCTTTGCGAACTTACGAATATTTAAATGCGGATCCGCTTAATAATTTAACTAATGCTTTTTCTAAAATTGGTGATGATGAGGGGGCAGCGTTGCAAATTATGATTAAGCCAATGACTAATGATTGGCAAAAGAAAGGTCGAGATTTGGCTCAAGAAAAAATTAATCAAAAAGAAGGCGGTAGCTGGGTGCAATGGCTTAATCCTCTCAAATGGATTGTGACATTATTTAATGCTGTAGTTAAAGGGCCGGATGCTTTTGAAGGTACTGATTCACCTGCAGGTAGAATGACTCAACTTGCTGAGGAAGAAATTAAAGCGATGGAAGAAAAAAGTACCAAAGTAGGATTTGAAACTGTCATAAGAGTTGTCACTGCAGGTCCAACAAAGCGAGATACCGAGGGTGCAATTGATTCGATTGTTGGTGCGTTTACACAGTTTTCTTATGCAAGTGGTAATGGTTTTACTGTTGTTAAGTATACAAATTTAAAGAGTTTGGTTTATGATTTTGTTTTGCGTAAATTTAATCGAACTTTGTTTAATAGACTACGAATGCCAAAAATGATTTTGTCTTCTACAGAGTTAACGTCATTGTTTCATTTACCGAATATTCGTTATAATCAAACGCCAAATATTGCTTGGCAAAATTACAAGGTGGCACCACCACCAGCTAATTTGCCGCAAGAAGGTATTTTGCTTGGTCATAATATTTATCGTGGTGAGAAAACAGAAGTGCGTATGAAAAATGAGGATCGGTTTCGCCATTTTTATGTGATTGGGCAAACCGGTACCGGTAAGTCTTCAATTTTTCAAAGTATGATTCGGCAAGACTTGCGTAATGGTGCCGGTTTATGTGTTATTGATCCCCACGGGTCCTTAATTGATGACATTATGCCTTTTATCCCCCGCGAACGTGCAGATGATGTCATTTACTTTAATCCTGCTGATTTGGAGCGGCCTATGGGGTTAAATTTGTTGGAAGCTGATTCAGAAGCTGAAAAGGATTTAGTGGCTTCTGATGCGATGAATATTATGATTAAATTGTTTAACGAAGAAGTGTTTGGTCCACGTATTCAAGATTATTTCCGTAATGGTTGTTTAACATTAATGGACGACCCCGATGGTGGAGCCATAACTGATATTGTTCGTTTATTTACAGACGATGAATTTCAGAGAATAAAAGTTGAAAAAGTAAAAAATCCAATTGTGAAATCGTTTTGGGTGAATCAGATGGCCAATACCGGAGCGCGAGAAAAGCAGGAAATGATCCCCTACTTTGCAGCTAAATTTGGTGCTTTCGTTACTAATACAATGATGCGTAACATTATTGGTCAGCAAAAATCTTCGTTTGATTTTACGAATGTGATGCAGGAAGGAAAAATTTTGTTGATGAATTTATCGAAAGGTGAGACTGGTGAGCTAAATTCTAAGTTACTCGGTTTGATTATTGTTTCTAAGCTGCAAATGGCGGCTTTGAGACGGCAGAAAATTGCCAAAGAAGATCGTCGTGATTTCTTTTTATATATCGATGAGTTTCAAAATTATATTACAGACAGTATTGAATCGATTTTGTCTGAAGCTCGTAAGTACCGTTTGAGTCTTAATTTGGCGCATCAGTATATTAATCAGTTAGTTGGCGAAAAGAATGACGAAAAAATTAAAAATGCCGTCTTTGGTAACGTTGGTTCTATGATGTGTTATAAAATTGGTGCGCAAGATGCAGAGTATATGGCGCGAGAAATGTCACCTGTGTTTACAGAGCAAGATCTGATTAACATTGATAAATTTAAAGCAGTAATGAAGTTAAGTATCGATACGCAACCAAGTCGTCCTTTTAGTGTTATCCCTTTAAATCCTTATGCCGAAAAAGGTGATCCTGATGTTGCTGAGGCGTTTAGACAGTTGTCTCGTTTAAAGTATGGTCGTGATGCAGAGTTTGTAACTCGAGAAATTATACGAAGAATTGGTGCGGAGATTTAGTCTCTTACTTGTTTAAAAATTAGTTTTGTGTATAATTTCCGAAGCTTATTTATGTAATAAGTCTTCTTTTTGGCAATACCTAATTTATCCACGGTGCTTGGGATTATGGTATAGTAAAAGGATTTGATATTGTTTAATTGTTTGTATGCGAGTTTTATTTGCTTCAAAAAAATGGACGATAGTAGCGATTGGATTATTATTATCAATTATTAGTACAGGCACAGCATTAGCTCAAACTATTGAGCCAGTAGATTCGCTAGAGTTGGCGGAGCCAACAGGGCAGGCTTATGAGAAAGCTTCTATTTGTTCTGCTTATTATTCACCATTGCCGGGTCAAGGCAGGTACGCTACGGGTACATATGCGGGGGATATTCGTTTAAATGGAAATGGAGTACATGGTGCGAGTGGTATGGCGGTGTTTCCCGGTATGGTGGCTGCGCCTTCTGTGTATCCTTTTGGAACTAAAATGTTTATTCCCGGTTTGGGAATGTCCACGGTTGCAGATCGTGGTGGTGCAATTCAAGGGAATCGATTAGATATTTGGTTTGGTTTTGGTGAGGAAGCGTTGGTTCGCGCCTTACAGTTTGGAAGACGTTCTTGTTTAGTTACAGTTTACGGTTTGGATCCTGGGTTAAGTAATTCTGTTACTTTTGCGCAAGGTAGTGTGGTTAAAGCTAATGCTTCTCCAGATCCATTTAAATTTAAAAATAGCTTAAGTCTTGGTTCTGAAAATGAAAGTGTAGAGCGATTACAACAGTTTTTGAAAGATATGGGGTATTTTAAGAACACGATAGATGGTAAATACGGTGAATCGACTAAAGAAGCCGTACTAAAGTTTCAGCAATCTCAAGGTTTAATTGAGAATCCTAGCGTTGAGGTCCCCGGATCTTTTGGGGCAACAACTATTGGCCGTATGGAATTGTTGTTAGCAGCTGGACGTGAGCGGTATTGGGAAAAAGTGCCAAGTCGTAGTTTTGGATTTGGTGCAACTGGTGACGAAGTTAAAAAATTGCAGGAAGCACTAAATTTGCTCGGGTACGATGTTGATATTAATGGTATTTATGATCGTTTGACAGTTGAAGCGGTTTTGAGTTTTCAGTTAAAAGAAGCTGTGATTGCTGATAATAGTGATCAAGCTGCTGGATATTTTGGGCCAAAGACGCAAGCGCGTTTAGGTCAACTGATGAATGAATTAGATGTAGGTAAAGGGTTTACGGTGCAAAGTGTTGAGATCGTAAGTGAACCTGATGAATTAATTAGTCTAAAAGAGGGAGACTCTGGTGACGATGTAGTCGAATTACAAAATTTATTAAAAGACTTACATTATCTTAGAGTTGAGCCAACTGGTTATTTTGGTCCTTTAACTACTCATGCAGTTTTTAAATTACAGCAAAAATTGCGTATTGTTAGTTCTGAGGCAGATGCAGAAGCTGGTGTTGTGACTGCGAAAACGGCATCTGCACTTGCAGATTATCGTTTAAATAAAGTTAAAGTTGCACCTCAACTAGTGTCTCAAACTCGAGACTTAAAGAAGGGTATGCGTGGTAAGGATGTTAAAGAACTGCAAGAGTTCCTTAAGAAAAAGGGCTATTTCCCTGGTGTGTATACAACCGAGTATTTTGGTGATGTTACTGAAGATGCATTAATGCAGTTTCAAGTTGATTTTAGTTTGATTCAGACATTTACTGATGACAATGCTGGTGTATTTAATAAGCCAACAAAGGAATTGTTAGCACAGTTGGTTTAATTACTTATTTCTTCAATGTTAATGAGTCTTTGTTGGGATGATTTGGTATGATAAAAATTAAGATGAGTATAATTCTGTTTTAGGGGTAGAATTAATTCTGGCCACTCTATGAACATAATGGCAGTTTGGTCATCTAGTAATTCAAATATGCCTAGTGCTTCGAGCTGGTCTGGGGTTTTTAATCGATATAAGTCTACATGGTGGATGGTTTTACTGTTGTGAGTGTAGGTTTGTATGAGTGTGTAGGTTGGGCTGGAGGCTAACATGGTAGGGATATCTAAATAGTTTAGAAAATGTTTAACAAACGTCGTTTTGCCGCTTCCGAGATCTCCGGAAAGCAAGTAGATTTTGGGTTCTTTATTGAAATTACTATTAATGAAAGTAGCTATTTCTTTTAAAGGAATGGCGGATTGCTTGCTTGACATATTGATATTTACTTTTTTCTTTGGTATACTTAAATGTTATACATGAGAAAAATTATATGCAACAGTATTTAGTTAGTGTTAAATCTCGGCTTTCAGGGGTATGGAAAAACCATATAGTAAAAGGAACGGTGATCTCTCTTGCCTTGGTAAGTTTATTAGGTTCATTACAGTATAGTGGTGGCTTCTTGCAAACAAATCTGATTTATGAGAAAGCAGCGAATATTGTGTTTAATGGTACAGTTATGCCATTGGCACAAACAATTAGTTGGCAAAATTTGCCTGAACAGTATTGGGATGCTAATTTTGCAGATGTCCCAGATTCATATAAAGTGCCACTTGTTGCCTATAAATCAGAGGAATTGGCCGTACCGGCAAATGAAATTAGTTATAGTGATCCAAAGCGTAATGCAAAAATTACTTATTCAGTACCTTATTTAGGTAATTATGAATTAGATGGTAAGGAAAATGTAGGAAGTCATGCTGCTATTGATATTAAGGCTTTGGCGGGCACACCGGTTGTTAATATTGCTAATGGTATTGTATCTAAAGTTGGAAAGCAGGATGCTGGTTTTGGTAATCATGTTGTTGTGTTGATGCCAAATGTACCTTCGTTTGAAGATTCTGATGCTGCAGTTAACTATTTTGCGAGTTATAGTCACTTAAGTTCGGTTGCTGTTAAAGAAGGTGATCACGTGCAAAAAGGACAAGTGATTGGTTTAGTTGGTGATACCGGATTTGCAACTACTGAGCATGTTCATTTCCAAATCGATAAAGAATCTGCGGGATTTCATCCATATTGGCCATTTACTGGTCAAGAGTCGCGTGATGCAGGTTTGGATTTTGTTGATTCCATTAATAAAGGTTTGGGGATTGATAATGGTCGTAAGTTTACAATTAATGGCATGGTTTGGGTGCAGAAATGGTTAAATTCCGATGGAGTATATATGGCAAATAGTGTGAGTAATGAGCCGATAAAAGAAACGGAGGCAGCCTTAAAACCGGTTGAGCGAGTGGAAATCAATACTCCCCCGATTATTGCAGTTGTGCCAAATGAGACGTCAAGCCTAGTGATTGAACCTGTAACGGTTAAGATGATTGGTGATTTGCAATTAAAAATTAGTGTTGATGGTCCTTTGGTTGTTGATAAGCAAGCAGTTTTAAATTTATTGCTAGTTAAAGCTGATGGGTCAAAATATGACTATACTTATCGTTTTTCAAATGATCCGTTAAAGATTGATACTGATGGCGTACGAACACGTTTTGTTAATGGCATGTTAGAGGCTAGTAATTTTGTAAATGGTGAATCAAAATTAATATTTATGCCTTTAGAATCTGGACGGTTGCGCTTTAATATCAAAAATGAAACTTTTGTTATTGGTAGCGAATCCTTAATTGTTAAGGAGTTTACAGATGTTGAGGCAAATAGCAGTGACAATGGAATTGTGAGTTATTTGCGTAAGGAAGGCGTTATTAATGGTTATCCGGATGGGTCTTTTCAGCCTGATCGTCCTGTTGCTCGTGTTGAAGCATTAAAATTTGTTTTAGGGAGTGTTGGGGTTAAATTAGATGTTCCAAAAACAAAAGTTGCATTTGCCGACGTGGATGTTGCTGGATGGTATATTGATTATGTATCTGTAGCTTTGAAAAATGGTGTTATTAATGGTTATCCCGATGGTATGTTACGTCCTTCGGAGCAGGTTAATGTGGTTGAGTTTTTGAAAATGTTATTTGCGGCCATGAAAATCGATGTAGATCCTCAAATAAATAGTAAATATGAGAATGTGCTCGATGTAAATGGTTGGTATGCAAAATATTTACAAGAAGGCTTAGAATTAGGGCTTATTGATTATGATTTAGTCGAGACCCCCGATAAAGGTCTGAGTAGAATTGAAGTTGCTAATATTGTTTATCGATTAAAAAAGAACATAGATTAGTTGCCAAAATGAGAATGTACAATTATTCTGCTTGAGATGTTATTCTGATGCTCCATTATGCACCCGTAGCTCAGTTGGATAGAGCAGCGCCCTTCTAAGGCGAAGGTCAGTGGTTCAAATCCACTCGGGTGCACCAGGAGGAAAAATATGAACACTCAAAAACGGCTTCAGGCACTAAAGTGCCTTGCAGAGTGTTTTTTCGCATTCATATTTTTCCTTGGGGTTTAGGAGGACGCACCCGTAATAATGAAGTATTCGGCTATAAAGGCTAGAAGGTTGTTTAGGGCGTGGAAGAGGACGGTGGTGTAGATTGAGTTGGTTTTGTGGAAGATGTAGGCGATTATGGTGCCTAGGAGCCAGAGGGGGAGGATGACGTTGAATTCCAGGTGGCTGACGGCAAAAATGAAACCGGCTAAAGGAATGGCTAGTTTTGCGGGGAAGTATTTGGCGATAAGTTGGTATAAAAAGCCGCGGAAAATTATTTCTTCAGCTATTGGAGCAACAATAATTATTGTTATGCTTGCAATGATCATATTAATTAGGCCACTGCCAAAGGCTGGGATTTTTTGAATTTGTTGGCCAAAGCCTGGAATTTCGATGTTAAAGTAGTTTTGGATGAAAGCAATAATGAAGGCGGTGCTTAAGTATAGGACAAATCCTAAAACTGTGTATCCTAGCATTTTGCTGATTTTGACTTTTCTAAAGCCTAAATTTGCCAAAGTGATTTTTTTGGGCTTAAGCACCAGCAAATAAATTGGTAGTAAGAAAATTAAATTTTGAACTAAAATTAATCCTAAAATTGTTAAGCTTTTGTATGTTTGTAGTTCAAGAAAGCTTGTAATGTTAATTTGTCTAGTTACAAAAACAAAAATAAGTAGCAATAAGCAAATTATGGTGGCACTTTTAAGGAGGTCACTTAGGGTCCAGTTGATTTTATTGGTTTTTAGTAAGCTTACTTGATTTTTTGACAAAATAGTATATTATATTTTCTTAATAATAAAAATTGGCTTTATGCACTTAGGACATAATGAGGTCGTCTTGAAGATTTATTATCATCATTACTTTCCATTTGCAATTAGTTTACTGAAGATGATTGGTGCAAGTCTCCCCTTTTATTTTATGCTTTTTTTATTGGCGGATAGTTTGAGTAATAATGTAATTATTTTGATTCACTTAGGAATTGTTACTGTTTTTACTTTAGCGGTTATTTATATAACAATTGTTTATTGGCTTGATCGCTTGGTGGTAACTAATCGTCGTGTAATTTTTATTGATTGGAAGTATTTAACAACAAAAGCTGAATTTGAGGCAAAATTAAAAGATGTACAGGATATTAGGACTGTGGAGCGCGGTATACTTGCTAGTTTGCCATTTTTAGATTATGGTGTGGTTGAAATTAGAACTGCTTCGGATCGGACGGTAATCAATTTTCCACAGGCTCCGAATCCAGAAGGGATTAGGCAGTTTATATATAAAATTCAAACTAAATAAAATAGAAACTATGATTAAAAAGGGCGATGTACGGCCCATAAAAGCTAAGCCAGTTCCTGTTGCAAAAGTTTTAAAGAGTGAGCAGGAAGATGTGCCGGCAATTTTGCGTCCACAAACATTACAGTCGTATATTGGGCAAACTAATGTTAAAGAGCACGTTCAGTTAATGATTGATGCTGCTACGCAACGAAAATCAGTTTTGGATCATATTTTGATTCATGGTGGTCCGGGGTTAGGTAAGACTACGTTGGCCGGTATTGTAGCGCGGGAAATGTCTGGGCAGTTTAAGGTTACTTCGGGGCCTGCTATAGAAAAACAAGGTGATTTGGCCGCTTTACTCAGTTCATTGGAGTTTGGTGATATATTATTTATTGATGAAATTCATCGCTTGAGGCCAGCTGTTGAAGAGATTTTATATAGTGCAATGGAAGATTACGTACTTGATTTGGTTGTTGGTAAGGGCCCCACGGCAAAAAGTATGCGAATTACGATTCCGGATTTCACCTTAATTGGTGCTACAACTAAGCCAAATATGCTTTCGTCTCCTTTGCGTGATCGTTTTGGTAGCATGATAAAGTTGGATTATTATTCGGAGTCGGAAATGGAGGATATTATTGTGAGATCTGCAGAGATATTAGGAGTTAAATTGGATAATGAAGCAGCTGTTTTGCTGGCAAGTTGTTGTCGGCGTACGCCACGTATTGCAAATCGTTTACTGAAGCGAGTACGAGATTTTTGTTTAGTAAAGGAAATTGATTTCGCAACAAGGGTAGATATTGAGTCAACATTAATAATATTAGGAATTGATAATTTGGGCATGAATAAGTTAGATCGCGACTTGTTAGATGTAGTGTTGAATAAGTTTGACGGTGGTCCGGTAGGTTTAAAGGCAATTTCTGCAGCAATGCAGGAAGATGAAGATACTCTTGCGGAAATCTGTGAACCATACTTGATGCAGGTAGGTTTCTTGCAAAGGACACATCGGGGGCGTATAGTTACGGATGAAGGAAAAAAATATCTTTTAGTAAATCCCATATGAAAAATATGAATAATAGTTTGGTTTGGATTTTGGTCGGATCTTTGTTGTTAGTTTCTGTTACTGGCTGTATTCAGTCTGCAGATGTTAGTAGCGAGGAAATGGTGATTGAAACATATACAGGTGTTTTAACCGAGTTGCCAGATGCAACTAAGCATCTTTTTGATACGACTCATAGTTTTGAAGATGAAACTGGTAATATTATTTACGTTAGAAGCTTGATTTATGATTTGTATGATCAGCTTTATAATGATGCGTTAATACGTGTTAATGGTGTCCCCCGTAATGTTGAGGGGCGTAAAACTCTGACAATCGATAAAATTGAGGTAGTTGAAGAAAATATTAGTAAAAATGAAATTAAATTTGATAAACATACAAACCAAAAATTGGGCTTAAGTTTAGATGTGCCAACAACTGGTGAATTGAATGAAACTAGCAGCAAAATTGAGATTGCTAATCTGCCAGGTACAATAACCTTAAGCGTTGTTGATTCTGCTGATTTAATTAAAGTTAATAAAGATTTGGAAAGTGCCGTAGCAATTAAAGTAGGTGTTGATGCTGTTGATGGTTACGAAATGGATAATATCCCTATGGGTGAAGCTTTTAGGTATTATATAAAGCGTAATGATGAAACATATTATCTGGTTTCTTATAAGCAAAATGGTGATGTGGCTACAGATCGTAATTTGGCAGAAGAGATTGTTAATTCGTTACGTTTCGTTCCTTTTGCTGAAGAAAATGTTGAAATGGTGAAAGAAGAAGTAGTTGCCAAACCTGAAATTGTACCTGTTGAAAATAATGTAGTTACTGTTACTAATGATCCTATTGATCCTAAAATTCTAGAAAATTTTAGAGCTTTGGAAAGCTTGCCATTAGAGTTTACAGCCTATTATCCAAAGAGTTGGTATTATGCGCAGGTTGAAAATGGATATGCTTTTGCCTTGGATTCTGTAACGGATGATAATTGGGTGGCTTACATTAATGTTGGTAAGACTTTAAATGTTGAATTAAAAAAGGACTGGGTACAGATGAGTAAGGATGTTGGTGGTAAAAGTTTTGTGATTTATGGAGCTGCAGATTTAACGTCAAAACTGGAAGTTATTCTTAAAACTTTGACTTTGTTGAATAATTAGTTATCCAACTATTGCGTAAGTTGTAAAGGCAATTCGGATTAAGTTTGTAATATTTTGTGTGCATTGGTGGTATAATAATTAGAACCATTTAGAAATTTAAAAATAAATATGAAAGATAATAGTTATTTTGAAAAATTTACAAAAGAAGCTAAGCAGGCCTTAATTGTAGCTCAAGAAAAAGCAGCAGAAGGCAATTTATCATACGTTGGTACTGAGCACATATTATTGGGTATATTAAGTCAGGCAAATTCGCTTGGAGCTAGTGTTTTAAGGAATTTTGGCGTTAGTGCCGATAATGTCGAAATGGTTCTTAAAGCTGTTGGCAGAACGGCTGCTGCTGCAAGTAAAGGAAAGGCTAGTGAGCCTGCAGGTTTATCAGGTTTTGCAAAGCAGGTTATTGAAGATGCAGTAAAGTGTGCAAATAAATATCACCATAGTTTTATTGGTACGGAGCATTTGTTATTTTCGTTAGTGATTCAGGATAATACTGCTGCAACTGTAATTTTAGAGAATATGAAAATTAGTCCTCAAGAGTTAAAAGGGGAAGTAATTAAGTTATTTCAAAACAATTCTGAGAATCAACAAATGCAGGCTCAACAAAACACGCAAGGTGTTAATCCGTTGGAGTTTTTCTTAAATGGTTTGCATGGTGTTCTGGCAAATCAGCAAAATCAAGATTTTAAGGATGGTTTTAAGCATAAACAAGATGGCCAAGGTGAGTCATCCGGTAAACATCGTTCTAAAACCCCAACGCTAGACTACTTTACAATAGATTTAGTTGAATTGGCCAGAAAAGCAAAATTGGATCCGGTAATAGGTAGAGATAAGGAAGTAAGGCGTGTTATTAGTATCTTAAATCGTAAAACTAAAAATAATCCAGTTTTGGTAGGTCCTCCGGGTGTTGGTAAAACAGCAATTGCAGAAGGTTTAGCACAACGGATTGTTAGTGGTGATGTGCCAGAAATTTTATCAGATAAAAGAATTTTGTCGCTTTCAATGGCTTCGGTTGTTGCTGGTACAAAATATCGTGGTGAATTTGAGGAGCGTATTAAAGCAATTATTGATGAAGCAACATCGGTTCCAAATGTAATTTTGTTTATTGATGAATTACATACATTAATTGGCGCTGGTAGTGCGGAAGGTAGTTTAGATGCTGCCAATATTCTAAAACCGGCTTTATCAAGAGGCTTGGTGCAAGTTATTGGGGCAACAACAACAGATGAATATCGAAAGCATGTTGAAACAGATGCCGCTTTGGAGCGTAGGTTTCAACAAGTAGCAATTGATGAACCTTCAGTAATTGATGCAATTGAAATTTTGCGTGGCTTGAAAGAAAGTTTTGAAAATCACCATAGTTTGGCAATTACGGATGAAGCCGTTATTGATGCTGTTAAATTGTCTCATCGTTATGTAAATGATCGTTTCCTTCCGGATAAAGCCATTGATGTTTTGGATGAAGCTTGTGCGTTAAAGCGTGTAGATGCCAAAACTAATAAAGATGAACTTAAGAAATTTCAGGAAGGTTTAGCAAAAATTGTTAAGAAAAAAGAACAAGCAGTTTCAAATCAAGATTATGAATTGGCTGCAAATTTACGAGGTGAAGAATTGGAAATAATGAAAAAAATTGAAGAAGAAAAGCGTGCAAAAATTCCACGAAGTAAAAGAGAGAAAATTACGGAAAAAGAGATTGCCGATGTTGTTTCATTAATGACTGGTGTCCCCTCTCAAAAATTGATTCAATCTGAAATTGATCGTTTAAATAATTTGGAACAAGTTTTAACTAGAAGGATTATTGGACAAAAAGAGGCTGTAAAAGCAGTTTCTCAAGCTATTAGAAGGTCTAGAGCTGGTATTGCTTCACATCAACGGCCAATTGCGTCATTTTTGTTCTTGGGCCCTACTGGTGTTGGGAAAACTGAGCTTGTGCGTGCGTTGGCAGAAGAAGTCTATAGTGACCGTGATGCATTGATAAAAATTGATATGAGTGAGTTTATGGAGCGACATAATACGTCACGTTTAGTTGGTGCTGCTGCCGGTTACGTTGGTTATGAAGAAGGTGGACAGTTAACAGAAGCTGTTCGACGAAAACCGTATAGTATAGTTTTATTTGATGAAATTGAGAAAGCTCATCCAGATGTTTTCAATTTACTATTACAAATCTTGGAAGATGGCATTTTGACCGATTCAAAAGGACGTAAAGTAGATTTTAGCAACACGGTAATTGTAATGACTTCTAATATTGGTGCGGAAAAATTAACTGAAACAGCAGCTCCAATAGGGTTCGATTTGTCTAATTCTGAACAAGATCGAGCAAAAAAAGATTTTGATAGCGCAAAAATTGAGATTTTGGCAGATTTAAAGCGAGCACTTAAGCCGGAATTTTTAAATAGAGTAGATAAAGTTATTGTCTTTGATGCCTTGACGCATGCTGATATTAAAGAAATTGTTAAACTTGAGATTGCTGATTTAGAAAAGAGATTAGTAGAGTTAGGTATAGCAATTAGGCTTACTGATGGCGCTTTAGACTTACTTGCAAAACAAGGATACGATCCTGCTTATGGTGCAAGACCGATTCGCCGTGTTGTGCGTGATAAAGTTGAAGATCTTATTACACAATTAATTTTGGATGGTAAGGTGAAAAATGGCATCGGCGTTGTTGTTAAAGTGCAAGGAGATGGCTTTAAAGTTGATATTGATGCGTAATTGAAGTATACTTTTTAGATGTATTATCATAAAACATGGAACTTCTAAAAATCTTTCAAACTGCATTTCAGTATAAAGCTTCTGATATTTATATTTCATCTGGCGTAAAACCTGGTATTAGGTTGCATGGTGATTTAGTACAAATTGAACAACATCCGGTTTTGTCTAAGCAGATGGCTGAGACTTATATCTTAGAAACTATGACAGAGGTGCAAAAGGCTGCTTTTGCTCGTAGTTTGGATATTGACTATGCCTTAGATGTGCCTGGAATTGGTCGTTTTCGTGTTAATGTTTTTATGCAGCACAGAGGCATAGGTGCTGTTTTCCGTCTGATTCCTGAGGATGTTGTGTCTTTAGACGATTTAAACATGCCGAACCAGCTCAAGCGCATTACAGACTTTAAACAAGGTATTGTATTGATAACAGGGCCTACCGGTTCCGGTAAGTCTACAACTTTGGCTGCGATTGTGGAGGAATTAAATCGAAAGTATCAATATAATATTTTGACAATTGAGGATCCAATTGAGTTTATTTATAAGAATAAAAAGTCTTTAGTACAACAAAGAGAGGTTGGAACACATACAGCTAGTTTTGCTACTGCTTTAAAAGCAGCTTTGCGCGAAAGTACTGATGTTATTCTCATTGGTGAAATGCGAGATCATGAAACAATTGCGTTGGCTCTAACAGCCGCAGAAACTGGTCATTTAGTTTTATCTACGCTGCATACCAGTGGTGCAGCAAAATCTGTAGATCGTGTAATTGATATTTTTCCAACAGAGCAACAAAATCAAATTAGAGCTCAGCTTGCTCAAGGTTTAAGAGCTGTAGTTTGGCAACAATTATTGAAAACAACTGATGGGAAAGGGCGTGTTGCTGCTTTAGAAATTTTGTTTGCTAATAACGCAGTTGAAAATTTGATTCGTAAAGGTAAGACTTATCAAATTCAATCTGTACTGGAAACAGGAATGCGTGACGGCATGCAAACTATGGAAAAATCTATTAAAGATTTAGCTTTACAAGGTTATATTACCCAAGAATTAGCTGATTCCCATATTAGTGCCTTAAAAACGTCATTGTCGGAGTCGGAGTAGTTAACTCATTAAACTGACAACGTCATTGTGATCGCGCGCGAATAACTTTTTATTGTTGATATTAATTTGAACAGTTATTTGCTTAACTTTGCGACGTTGGAGAACTGAGTCGAGCAGTTGTTCATATGATTGGGGACCTTCGGTTTGCAAAATATCCTGAATTACTTGGGTTACGGTTCCCTCTTTGTATCCCCATTCTGCTAGTGCATATACGCCTCTGCCAACAAGAATGAAGTCGGTTCTGTTAATTAGTTCGTTATGTACAGCTTGTTGACTGACGCTCTTATTGTCAAATTTTTTGTCTATGATTTTGTTTGTTATTTCGGAAAAATGTAGAGGGCTTTTTTGCTTTCTTAGTACAAAAAAGATTTTATCGTAAAGTGTTTTTGGATTTACGTGTCGCCATTTTGTTAAACTAATTGAGTCTGATTTAACTTTAATGCGACGATCTAGTTTTACGGCAGCAAGAATCAATTTTTTCCTTAGATTTAAATTGTCCGTTTTTATTTGATCTTGAATTTGCGACACTAGTTGATTTTGACTCATACTGTCTGCTTTGTTTTTTAGAATTTTACGTGCGGTAGTGCAAATATTTTTAATACTTTTTAAGCTGATGTTACTATTTCTAAAATGTACACGAATATTGATTTTATTATTTTCGTGTACAATCTCATTAAATAGGATTGAGGCTAATTTAAGCTCTTGAATGTTGTTTTTGTATTGTGGGAACTTAGTTTTGAGCAGGTTTTCAAATGTCTTTTCAGTTACAATGTCTCCTTGTTCTTTAAGTGTATTTAGTGCCCAATTTTGAAGGTCGGTTAGTTTTGTTTTATGGACGTTACGTTGTAGTTTTTTAAAACCGTAAACTTGAATTTGTCTGATTCGTTCTCTTGTAACTGTAAAATCTTTGCCAATTGAGGCAAGTGTGTCAATTTCTTTATTACCAAGACCATATCGTCTTGAGATTATCTCTTGTTCCTTATTGTTTAATGTTTTGAGTAGAGTGTTCAATATTTCTAGTGGGTCAACTAGAGATTGAATATTAGTATTGCTGATAGCGTTAGTTATCATATATGTATGATTTAAGTCACTAATATTTATGTATATATAAAATATAGTGTGCTCTTCGTAAAGCGTCAATTTTTCTGAAAAGAGTTGACTGCTGATTTTTAACTAGTGTTCTTTTTTGTCTCTATGATCACTTTTATCCGATTTGCAGTCAGCTTGAAGCTGTTGTCAGAAATATTGACAACTTTGTGTTTTTTGGATTTTTTACGTGAAATAACCTTATTTTTTTTAGTGAGGTTATTTGGTGGAGTTGGGGGGACTTGAACCCCCGACCTCTTGCATGCCATGCAAGCGCTCTAGCCAGCTGAGCTACAACCCCGAGTCGGGTGTAATATAGCGAATGTGTTGTGTTGTTGAAAGTCTTTTTTTTGTTTATTCTGGTTTACCGTGGCAATGTTTGTATTTTTTCTGGCTGCCGCATGGGCATAAGTCATTTCTGCCTGTTTCTGGATATTTCATGGTATGAGTTGTTGCGGGTGCACGTGTAGGGGCAGGATTGTTTGAGGTTATGCTCTTTTTAACTGATCCGTCTGTTAGTTGAGCTTCGATTTGATCTTCATTTGTTGCAATGTTCTTTGTATCGTAAACGTCGCCGCTAATTTGTTGTTGGGTTTGAGGGGTAAGTTCGACCTTAAAGAGTGTGTTTACAACATTACGTCGAATGGCGTTGAGTGAGTTTTGGAGCTCGAGGAAGGCTTCGTCTTTGTAAGCAACAAGTGGGTCACGTTGACCGTATCCTTGTAGGGCTACGCTTTTACGGGTTTCATCCATGGTATCGATATGTTCGATCCAGACTGTGTCTATGGCGCGTAGGTAAACTTGGCGTTCAAGGTCGCGAAGAATTTCGGGGTCTGGTAGTTTGTCTTCTAGTTTTTGATATTCGCTAATAAGGTAATCTTTTACTAATGCAATAAGCTCTTCTTGGTTGCTGGTTTTGCTTAGTTGATCTTCTGTAATGGGGTCAAATGGACGATTGTGGATGGCATTAATTGTTTCTAGAATCTCTTTTATGTCGTAGCTGTTTTCTGGTAGTTGATGATTGAAGATGATGTTTTCGGCCTCTTTTTCAAATTGAAGGAGAATTTCATTTTTAAGATTAGCTCCAAGTAAGATGCGGCGGCGCATTTTGTAGATGATTTCACGGTGGTAGTTCATTACATCATCGTATTCGACAACGTGTTTACGTACGTCAAAGTTATAGCCTTCAACACGTTTTTGGGCGCTTTCGATGGCTTTGCTAATGAACTTGTTAGTAATTGGTTGGTCTTCGGGGACTTTAAGAACGTCCATCATGGTTTTGACACGATCACCACCAAAAATGCGCATTAAATCATCTTCCATAGAAACGTAGAATTGGCTTGTACCTGGGTCGCCTTGTCGTCCGGCGCGGCCACGAAGCTGATTGTCGATCCGGCGACTTTCGTGGCGCTCGGTGCCGATAATGTGAAGTCCGTTAAGTTTTTTAACGCTATCTTTAATTTTGATGTCGGTACCACGACCTGCCATATTGGTGGCGATAGTAACGGCGCCTTCTTCACCGGCGTTGGCGACAATTTCGGCTTCTCGTTCATGTTGTTTTGCGTTTAGAACATTGTGAATTATGCCACTTTTTTGGAACAGACTGCTAAGAAGTTCGGACTGTTCGACAGAAACGGTACCAATTAGTACTGGCTGACCTTTTTTGTGTAATTCTTTAGCTGTATTGGTAATGGCAATGTATTTGCCTTTGGCGGTGCGGTAAATGTTGTCAGGCAGGTCTTCACGTACTACGGGTTTGTTTGTCGGTATGACAATTGTTTCAAGGCCGTAGATTTTGTAGAATTCTTCTTCCTCGGTTTTAGCAGTACCGGTCATACCGGCAAGTTTTTCAAAAAGACGGAAATAATTTTGGAAGGTAATTGTAGCAAGTGTGCGACTTTCACGTTTGATTTCGACATTTTCTTTGGCTTCGATTGCTTGGTGTAGTCCTTGACTGTAGCGACGTCCTGGCATAAGGCGGCCGGTAAAATCGTCGACAATTATAATTTCATTTTCTTGGATGACGTAATCTTTGTCTCTTTTGAAGATGGCACTGGCTTTTAGTGATTGTTCGATGTGATGTACTTCTTGAAAGCCGGCTTCTGTGTAAATGTTTTCGAGACCTAATAGTTTTTCCATTTTGGTTATACCCGCTTCGGTTAGTGTTGCAGTTCGCATTTTTTCATCGACATTGTAGTGCTCGTTTTCTTTTAATTGTGGGATTAGTTGGGCGTATTTGTAGTATTTGTCTGTTGATTCTTCTGCTGGTGCGGAGATGATTAGTGGGGTTCGGGCTTCATCTACTAAAATGGAGTCGACCTCATCTAAAATTGCATAATGTAGATCTTTTTGAACTAGTTGATCTTTGTTGGTGGCCATGTTGTCGCGGAGGTAATCGAAGCCGAATTCGTTGTTAGTTCCATAGGTGATATCAGCTTTGTAGCTGTCAATTTTTTCTTGTTGAGGTTGGTGACTGTAAATTACGCCAGTTGTCATGCCTAGGCATTTATAAAGACCCCCCATCCATTCGGAATCACGATGGGCAAGGTAGTCATTTACCGTAATTACAAAGACGCCTTTGTCGGTTAGGGCGTTTAAGTAAGCTGGCATTGTACAAACTAGGGTTTTACCTTCACCTGTTTTCATTTCGGTGATTTTGCCTTGATGTAGCACGATACCGCCAATAATTTGAACATCATATGGTACCATGTTCCAGCTTTCTTCTTCACCTCGAACATCCCATGTTTTTCCTACTAAAAATTTACAGGCATATTTTACAAGGCCAAAGGCTTCGGGTAAAAGATCGTCGGTGCTTTCCCCTGCTTGAATCCGATCTCTAAAAACTTGTGTTTGTTCTTGGATGCCGAATTCGTCTAATTTTTTGGCATCGAAAATATTAAAATGATGATTAACTTGTTCAACGATTGGAAGAATTTTTTTGATAGCTTTTTCGTTTGGGTCGCCGATAATTTTTGTAATAATTTTTTGTAACACAGTTTTTTGGTTAAACTTGCGGATACTATACTTTAGCGAACAATTACGATCAAGCCACTATTAATTTGATTCGTGAAATAATACTGCTGGAATGGTTTTGAGGGCGATTTTAAAGTCTAGCCAGAGGCTCCAATGTTCAATGTAGTATGAGTCTAGTTTGACTTCATCGTCAAAGTTGAGTTGGCTGCGTCCGCTAACTTGAGCAAGTCCAGTAATGCCAGGTTTGATTGTGAGGACGAATAGATGATGGTTGTCGTATTTGGCTACTTCTTCGGGGAGGTGTGGTCTGGGACCGACGAGGCTCATGTCTCCTTTGATGACGTTAATTAGTTGTGGAAGCTCATCGAGGTCAAACCTACGGAGGAATTTGCCGATTTTGGTAATCCTTGGGTCGTTTTTGATTTTAACGATTGGTCCTTCGCGGTGGTTTTTGGTTGCTAGTTCGTCGTAACGTTGGTTGTGAGTGTTGCTTTGCATGGTGCGGAATTTATAGCAATAAAACGGTTCACCTTTTTGTCCAATACGGGTGGATATTTTGCCATTGTCTAGGTATTTATAGAAAATTGTTCCTTTTGAATCGATTTTAATAAGAATGGCAACTAGCAAAAATAATGGTGATAAAATAATGAGTACTGGAATTGTGAGGGTAAGGTCGAAGATTCGTTTGGCGACTCTTCCCCATCCTTCTAGTGGTGTTTTTTGCCACTTAAGCCAAGGAATGCCGCGGAGATTGTCAAATTGGAATTTGTGTTCGAGAAGGTTAAATGTAGCAGGAATGTAGTAATATTCTATAAGTTTATAACGGCAAAAATTGATACAGCTGGCACTGCTAAATTCGCTTTCGGTTGTGGATTGCACGATTTCTTCAACTTTGTATTTTTTGCAAATTTTTTCTAAATCTGCATATTTGCCAAGCCATTTGGATGTTTTGGTAGTGAGGGGGCGATCGGCTAGGTAGCCAACAAGTTCATATTGATAGTCTTTTTTAAGTTGTAGTGCGATGTTGTGAGCGGTTTTGTTGTTTCCTAGTAATAGTATTTTTTGGCGGCCGATATTTTTGCGTAGTAGATGTTTGTGAAGCAATGTTAATCCAGTGCGGCCGATGGTTGCGTAGATTGTAAGTAAAGTTGCAATGTAAATCACGACTAAACGAGAAAATGGAAAAGCTCTGATCAAAAAGTAGTATGTAAGGACGGTCATGAATAAAAGTAGACTTGTGGTAATGATGCGCCCAATTTGATTAAAGAGACCAATATTAGTTTTGATTCGGTATAATCCGAGTATAGCAAAAAGGGCTATTGTAAGCGGAATTAGCCAGTAGGTTTTTTCTAAAAATTGAGACAGTGTAAGGTAGTCAGCTTCACTAAGTGTATTGCCAATATTTTGGCTAATGGAATAGCGAAGATAGTAACTGGTGAGCAATGCGAGTACGGCTGCAGTTAGGTCGGTTGGTAGTCGAAGTATGCCTAGGATGATTGTGACTTTTTTCAAATCTAGTGACTAAATTGAGTGCTCCCAATAAGCCGGGTTCTGTATTAAGGGTCATCTATCTGGGATCTTATTCGCATAAGACCTCTAGCGGCAGGCACACTGTGACCGGAAGCACGGTTAGTTCACAATGTCCCATTCTGCCTTGCATGAGGTAGGGTTTACCAGCAACCTATCGTTACCGATAGGGCCCCTACTAAGTAGGGCTTTTCACCTTTCATCCCGTAAAACGGGACTAGTATAGTCTCTGCGGCACTTTCCCTATTCCGTCGAAACGGAACGGCTTCTGTTAGGAGCTACCTTTGCTTCACATGCCCGGACTTTCCTCCGCACAATGTACGGCGACCCAATGGGAGCTGGGTTAGTATACTTATATTTGCTTAAATTGTCCACTGATCGTGAATAATTCCAACTAATTTCCATTCGTTGTTGTATAAATCAAAAACGAGTCGAAGACTGGACCAGTCCATGCCTTCAAATTGCGGGTCTTCTCCAGGAAAATAGTATTCAATAAATGTACCGGTTGGAAAGACTGTATCAATATTTATGAGGCTATTGCCAGTCCCCAGTGTTTGGTTTTGAGCGACTTGAGGTGCCATTAAATAGTCACGATCGTAAATAAACTGTTCCCAATATTGTTGGACACTAAGATTAATTGGTGTGCCGATACCGTCGTACGTACCCCATGTAAAATTTTGGTTTAGATCTAGATTGCTTAGTTCGTCCGTAGATAGAGTGATGCTACTGTCTTGATTTATATAACCGTATGGTGAAAAAACTACACCTTGGCTGGGGTGAGTTATAAGGCTTAGCTGCTCTAGGTCTTTGTTTTTAAGAGCGGTGATCGTTTTGATGGCAACAGATTCAATAGTTGCAGGCTCGGCGCTAACGTTATTATTGCAGCCGGAAATAACGATGATGCTAAAAATTCCTATTACGATTGGTAACAGGAATTTTTTATACTGTAGTTGCATTGTCTATGGATTAAATATTCAGAGTAGTGTTTTTATGTTACTCTTGATTACTTAATGTGTATAGACTACTTGGTTTTGGCTTTGGTTTTGTTTTGACGAATTTTGAAATACCGACATGCGTCGAGACATTCTTTGGCACGTGTATTTTGTGGTTCAATTTTTAGGATGTGTTGGAAATTCTTCTCGGCTGCTTCAAAATTACGGATACTTAATTGACACATGCCTAAATCGGAGATTATGAAGCAATCGTTTGGGGCAAGGGTAGCAGCTCGGTTTAGAATAATTAAGCCTTGTGGTTGACGGCCTGAATGAAAAATAGTCCAGCCTAAGCAACGTAAAATTTCTGGATGATTTGGTTCGAGTTTGTTGGCTTGGTTTAAATAAAGTTCCGAATCAAGCCATTCGCTAATTGCAGAATAGGCAAACCCAATTAAGTAGAGGGCGTTTGGACTTTCGGGATTGATTTTTAAAGCACGATTAAGTGCGATAATTGCTTTATCGTACTGGCGTAGGTTCATGTAGTTGTCACCAATTTCTTCATATGCTTCTACACAGTTAAGATCGTCAAAGAGGATTTCTTGGCAGATTTTAATTGCCTGTTCGTGCTCTCCTTTTAACTTATATTGATCAGCTGCTTTTAATAGATCATTATATTTTGTTTCTACTAACATTGGCTAAACTTTTTATAGAATAATAAAGTTATCCAGTTAGTATAACTTATTTTATTCTATAGATCAATGTTCTTTAGATGGGCTCTTAGTTCTGTTGCTAATTCTGGTCGTTTGAGGGCGAAATCGATTGTGGCTTTGAGGAATCCAATTTTACTGCCGGCATCGTATCGCTTGCCATCAATTAGCTTGCCGTATAGTGGGTAGTTGTGTTTGAGGGCAATGATGAATGCGTCGGCAAGTCTAATTTCGCCATCGCCAACGGAGCCTTCTTCAACTTTAGCAAGGATTTCAAAGATTTGGGGTGTGAGGATGTATTTGCCAATAACGGCTAAGTTGGAAGGTGCGTCTTCTTGTTCGGGTTTTTCGATGAGGCTTTTGATTTGAAGCAGGTTGTTGTGATCGGAGGTTTCGACAATACCGTAGCTGCTGACATCTGTTGGGGCGACTTTTGTTAAGCCGATTACGGGCTGATTGGTTTGATTGTAGACTTCTAAAAGTTGGGCTAGGGCTGGGATTTCGCTGTCGACGAGGTCGTCACCGTAAATTACGGCGCAGGGCTCGTCACCGATTAGGTCGCGGGCGCATAAAATGGCGTGACCGTCGCCGCGGGGAATCGGCTGTCTTAAATAGACGAAACGGGCAAGGTTGGGAATTTCACGGATGGCTTGTAGTAGTTGGTGTTTGCCTTTTTCCACTAAGTTGTATTCCAGTTCAAAAGATTGGTCAAAATAGTCTTCAATCGCTTTTTTACCGCGGCCGGTGATTAGAATAATTTCTTCGATGCCGGAGGCTACAGCTTCTTCCACTAGATAATGGATGATTGGTTTGTCGACTATTGGTAACATCTCTTTTGGTTGAGACTTTGTTACTGGTAAGAAACGTGTACCAAACCCGGCGACTGGAAATATTGCTTTGCGGATTTTCATATTAGTTGCTTATACGGATAGTTTTACTGCTTTGGTCGTCCTTTTTGCTGATTTCGATATTAAGTACTCCCCTTTTAAAGCTGGCTTTCATGTCGTCGGTGTCTAGATTTGGTGGTAAAATGATGGAACGAGAAAAGTTGCCCCAAAAACATTCTTGGCATAAATAATGTTCGCTTTTGATTTCTTTGTAGATGTGACTGCGGTTTCCTTTGATTGTAAGCACATCGTTTTCGACTAGGACTTCGAGGTTGCTGATTTCGATACCGGCAATTGGGGCGACGATTACCAGTTTGGTGACAGTTTCGTAAACATCTACGGCTAGACGTCCTTCCGTAATTTTGGTTGTTTGTGGTTTAATGATTTCTTCGGTCGCAATTAGGTCATTCATGGCTTCTTCGTCGCCTCGATGCGTAATTTTTGTTTTTTTGATGGACATTTTAAAAGGTTAATTAGAGAAGTAAGCGAGGAATTCTTTACGGTTAATTGTTTCCTTTTTAAGAAGGTCTTCTGCAATTGTAGTGATGATTTTTTTATGTTCAGTGATCATCTTTTTTGTTTTTTCGTAAGCAGAGTGAATGATTTCTTTGATAAGGTCGTCAATTTTAGCCGCGTAGGTTTCCGAGTAGTTTTTATAATGACCTAAGTCTTTGCCAATAAATACTTCTTGGTCTTTGTCGCCAAAAATAACGGGGCCGAGTTTGCTCATGCCGTAGCGTGTTACCATGTTGCGGGCAATTTCTGTGGCTCTTTCTAGGTCGCTTGAGGCACCGGTGGTAACTTGATTGAAGAAGATTTCTTCGGCGCAGTAGCCACCAAGTAATGAACAGATTTCGGATTCGAATTTGCTTTGTGGGTAAAGGTGGCTGTCATTTTCCGGTAAGAACCATGTTACACCTAGGGCTTGTCCACGAGAGATGATTGAAATTTTATTTACCGGGTCGCAGTCTGGGAGTTTGTGGCCGATTACGGCGTGACCTACTTCGTGGTATGCAGTAATTTTTAATTCGTTGTCGCTGAGTTTGCGGGATTTCTTTTCGAGTCCGATTGTTACTTTTTCTACAGATATTTCGAGATTGTGTTGGGTGATTGATGTTTGTCCTTTTTTAGCGGCAATAATTGCGGCTTCGTTAACTAGGTTTTCGAGGTCGGCGCCAGAAAAGCCGGGTGTTTGGCGGGCAATGACCATTAGGTCGATGTCTTTGTTGGTTGGTTTGTTTTGGCTGTGGACTTTAAGAATTGCCTCTCTTTGAATAATGTTTGGTTTGTCGACAATTACACGACGGTCAAAACGGCCTGGTCTTAGTAGGGCGGAATCTAAAACGTCGGCACGGTTTGTGGCTGCCATAACAATGACATTTGTATCTGTTTCAAAACCGTCCATTTCGGTAAGAATTTGGTTGAGGGTCTGCTCTCTTTCATCGTGTCCACCGCCAAGACCGGCACCTCTTTTGCGACCAACGGCATCGATTTCATCAATAAAGATAATACAAGGGGCGCTGGCTTTTGCTTCTTTAAATAGATCACGTACACGGCTGGCACCTACACCAACAAACATTTCGACAAATTCGGATCCGGAAATTGAGTAGAATGGGACTTTGGCTTCACCGGCGACGGCGCGAGCCAATAGGGTTTTACCGGTACCGGGGGCACCAATTAGTAAAATACCTTTGGGAATTTTAGCACCCATGGCTAAATATTTTTTTGGGTTTTTAAGGAAATCAACGACTTCAACTAATTCTTCTTTGGCTTCGTCGGCGCCGGCTACGTCTTTAAAGAGAGCTGACTTTTTGTTTTGGTCATGAAGACGAGCGCGGCTTTTACCAAAGGACATGGCTTGGTTGTTGTTGCTTTGGGCTTGTCTAAACATAAAGACAAAAAAACCGGCAATGAGAAGAAATGGCACAATGGTAAATAGAAATTCGTACCAAAAATTGCTGGTTGGTTTCACTTTTACGTTGAGATTGTTAATCTGACTGCTGGTAAGAATGTCGTTTAATTGGGAATTTGGCTCTTTAAAAGTGTAGATGCGGTCGGTGTTTGTGAGAATGTAGCTAATTTTATCGCCTTCAATTTGAATTTTGTTACCATCAATTTGGGCTTTTTTGATGTGTTGGTGAAATTCGCTCAGGCTTACTTCTTTTGTTTTGTATTGTTTAACTTGGTTAAAGGCAATAAAACTACTGATAACAAGAGCGGTAATAATAAGAATGCCAAAGCTTTTGAGCGAGCTTTTAGTTTTTGGTTGAGGTTTCTTCATATTTGTATGTATAAATATTTTTCTTTAGGAGTCTACTAATGTTACGGTGAAATGGCAATGGTTTTGGTGGTTAATACGACAAGATTCGCTTGTAATGATGCCAGGAATGCCGAGGATCTCTTGGTTGGATGTAATGATTGGTAGCGTGGATCTGTATCGTTGTGGGATTTTTTTGTTTGTGAGAACGTCTTGTAGTTTTTTTGTGCCGTTAAGCCCAAGCGGTTTAATACGGTCGCCGTTTAATAAATTGCGAATGATAATGATGCCGGTTGTTAAGTTGAGCGGCATTGTGTTTGGTGTTATTGTTTGGGTGCGGGTGATTTTCAAGTGATGTTGGTTCCAATTGATAATTTTTTCGTTTGTAATGGAGTCGAGGTCAATTTGAATTGTTTTTGTAGGGGTAGTTTTGTTGTTATTGGTGAAGTGGATGTGATTAGCGTCGATCCACATTGTGACTTTTGCTGATTCGATTTTTTGACCGCTACTTTTTTGATTGATCAGTGTACAGCATTTTTTAAGATTTGCTTTAGTTGTTGGCAAATTAAAGGCTTGAAAACATTGATACAAAAATTGAAGTTGAAGGGGGGGGTTGAGTTGTTGAAATTTTTGACGTGTGAAGCGGTACCCGTTAGTTGCTATGAGGAGGCGTAGATTTAACTGATTTAGGTAATATTTGGTTAATTGCGTGGCTAAGATACTAATGTCGAGAATTGTGTTGTTAAAGTCGGGATACTCTTGAATGAGTTTAGGGAGTACTAATTGGCGAAGATGATTGCGGGTATATTCTGTGTCGAAGTTGGTTTGGTCTTGGATAAAATTGAGTTTTTTGGTTTTAAGATATGAAATAATTTGTGAGACTGGGGTTTGTAAAAATGGGCGAAGGAGTTTGCGGGTGGGGTCGTAGATGGACATACCTTGTAGCCCCTTTAGGCCTGCTCCCCTGGCGTAATTTAGAATAATGGTCTCAACTTGGTCATCTTGATGATGAGCGGTGACGATGTAGTCGAATTTAAATTGGCTGCGTACCATCTCGAAAAATTGGTAGCGAAAGTGGCGTGCTGTGGCTTCGAGGTTGTCTTTGTTGTTTGCGGGAATGTCGGCGCATTGACTGATAAATGTTAGTTTGTGTTTTTTGGCTAGTGCTTCTACAAATACAAGGTCATTGTTTGAGTCTGGTCTAATTTGATGATCGAAATGGGCAACGATAATTTGTTGGGATGGGTTTTTGAGTCGTTTAACTAAATAGTCTAAGAGTGTAATGGAGTCTTTGCCGCCACTAACAGCAACCACGTATTTTTGATTGTTGGCAAAGTGTTTTTTCCACAGAGAGGCGCTGATAAGTTTATTTGTGTTGAGCATTGGCAAGTTCAATAATTCGATCCCAATTGTCGTCGTCTAGGGCAATGTTGGGGGTTGTTTTGTCACAGCTTAGACATTGGTGCTCAATCATCCAGCCTTTTTGCGTGTTTTGATAGGTGCGCATGGGGGCCATTAAGCCTTTACAGTTGCTGGCTCGGTCACCGGGAATATTTAGGTCTAAATGTAGTGAATAGAGGCAGTTGAGGCAGTGATTGCGGATTTTTCTGGGTGGAATTGGGTTAAGTGTGCCACATTTTTGGCATGTGAACTCTTTGTTTTTATAGATGAAGTTTTTTGGGGTTTGCATGGGAAAATGATGGTTAGCACCTTGTTTGTCTGGAGTCTTTATGTTACAATGTAAAGATTTAGTTTGTAAATAAATTTATGGAACCTCCTATCAACAATCCTGAAGTTACGTCTCCTAATGGAGAAAATCCGTTAGAGACTAAACGATCTTCGCTATTAAATCTATTTATTATCTTTGTTTTGGTAGTTTTAGTGGTTTGGAGTGGTGTGATGTTTTGGCAAAATCGATCTTTAAAAGCTGAGGAAGCAGATTTGGCAGCAACTGTGCAGCGATTGGATTCGCAAGTTGGTGAGTCGGAGTCTAAGGCGACTTTGGCAACTAAGAAGGAATTCTTAGCCACAAAAGCAGCTGAACGTGTGTATTGGACAAATGTTTTAAAGCGTTTGTTTGAGACGAACCCTCAAAGTGCGGAAGTCGATAAAAGATTAGTTACCTACCAAGCCTTAAGTGGTAGCAGAGAAGGCAATATTAGTATTAGCGTTAAAACAAGATCCGGTGCGGCTGATCCATATACAGATACAGCGGTACTATTGCGTGAATTTGGTCGACGAGCCTTTTATAAGGACTTATTTATTCCAAATATTTCAAGTGTATTTGATCAAGTTGGTCAGGAGCTTTTAACTTATACTTTGAATTTGAAATACGCAGTTACAGAAGATCCGGTTAATACTTTAATTGAAAAAACCGAATTAACCGGAGCCGTCACTACTCCAGATCCAAATATTGACACAACCTTAGATGAACAAATTACGGATGTGGCTCGACAGTTGCGTAGTCGCGATGTTCCTTTAACTCCAGCAAATGAACAATAAACGAAAATTAGTTGTAACGTTGATTGTCCTTTTAGCAATTACTGTTGTGTATGTTTTTGCCTTTGCGCCACTACGCAAAAGTAATAGTGAACTTGATTTGAGTGTAGTTAGTTTAAAGGCAGAGATTGCCAAACGACAAGAGCAAACAAATCCGGAACAAGCTACGGGTGAGGTTGGTGAAATCGATCAACGCATTTTGGAAATTAGTATCCCAAATAAGTTTGATCAAGATGCCTTAATTGAACAATTGGCCGATATGGCTAGTACAAATAACATGAAATTGGAAAATATTAGTTTTGGGCAAAATACAACAGGTAGTCAGTTTATTGATAGCGTGCAAATTGCGCTTAATGTAACTGGTGGTTTGTATGATTTCTTGGAATTTTTATATGATTTAGAGGCGCAAGAGCGTTTCTATAATTTACATAATTTTACGTTAACTATTGGTGATGAGTTGCCGGTGCAGGTGAATTTTTCGGTTAGCATGGAAGTTTACCATTCTTAACATAATTAGATATGGATTTGTCTGAAAAATTATCGAGACGAAGTAAGCGTTTTGAAGAGTTTATTTACGGCGTTACCCCGGTGGATGACTTGTCTGGAATGGATAAATTGCGCCATTGGTGGATTGAAAGACATAAAATTGGTAATAAAGAGAAAGCTTTGTTTTATCAGTTGTTTAGTGTGTTGATTAATGCTGGTGTGACTACACTTCAGTCTTTACGAATTTTGAAGGATAGAGCTGTAAATGAGCGTTTTTATCGAATATTGAGTACGGTTTATTATGCTGTAGAACGTGGGGAAAGTTTATCTAAAAGTATGGGTGAGTTTAGTGATGTATTTACAAAAACCGAGTTGGGTATTATTGAAACTGGTGAGGCCGTAGGTGCTATGGATCGTTCTTTAAAACGATTGGCAGAACAGGCGGAAAGACAAGCCAAAGTGCGGCAGGATTTAGAGGCGGCGTTGGTTTATCCGGCAATTATTGGAATTGTGTTGGTAATTGCAGCGATTATTATGATTACATTTGTAATTCCGGAATTACGAACTTTATATAATGAAAATGGATTGGAGATTAACGGGCTAACAAGTCTCTTTATTAACTCTAGTGAGTTTTTCTCAACTTATTGGATTGTGTTGGCGGCTTTTGTGGGTATTGCTTGGACTATTTTTAAGATTTATGTTGGTAGTCACGATGGTCGCCTTAAGTTTGATGCCTTTATTTTAGGTCTCCCCTATTTTGGTGATGTTGTCCGTAATTTTAACATTGCGGAATTTACTAGCACTTTGGGAGTTTTGATTGAATCTGGAATCCCGATTCAAACAGCTTTAAAAATTACCAGTCGAGCGATTACAAATAGTTTGTATCAATTTAAAATTTTAGAGTTGGTTGGACGAGTGCAATCCGGTTCAAAAATTTCAGAAGTTTTGCGTGAAGTACCATGGTTGTTTCCGGATAATGTTACTCAAATGATTGAGATCGGTGAAAAGTCAGCCAGTTTGGGGGATTTGTCTTTAAAGATTTCTAAACAGTATGAAGAAGAGCTACGTTATAAGTTAAAGAACATTAATACAATTATTGGTCCGGTGGTCATTATTATTGTGGCTGTGTTTGTGGTTCTGTTTGCTTTAGCAATTTTATTACCTATTTTCAATTTAACACAAAGCGTTGGTGCATAATTCTAAAGGTTTTTCACTGATTGAATTGGTTGTGGTCATTAGTGTAATTGCACTACTTTCGACAATAATTATGGGTGGATATAATAGAACTGTCCAAAGTTATAAGTTATCTTTATTGAGCGATGAATTTGTAAGCCAATTGCAGTCGCTTAAGACTGAGGTTTCCTCAAAAAACTTGCCGATTTGTAAAGGTGTTTTAGTTGATGAAGATGGCGTTTTTTTTGTTGAATCGCCTTATTTAAATCCAGTCGAAAAATGTGATAAAATTCCCAGTAAGGTGACTCCGTTTGCAGATAACAAGTTGTTGGTTAGAGGGATTAAAATCGATTCTCGTGAGATTGATCGCTTTACTTATTATTATACACCGCCGCATGGTGACATCTTTTTTCCATTTGAATCGATTAATGATTCGACTGTGGTTAGGATGTTGTTAAATTTAAAGAATACCGAAAAAGAACGTGAAGTTTTTTTGATACCGGCTACAGCTCGCTTTACAGATTCTAACCCCGCTAACAATGAATAAGCGCAAAGGGTTTTCATTGTTGGAAGTAATTTTTGCCTTGGCAATTATTACAATTACGTTTGTGGCTGTGGCTAGTTTAGTTAGTCGTAATCTACAAAGTAATCTTTTAAATCAAAGTTATATAACAGCTAACTATTTAAATAGTGAGGCTGTGGAAATTGTACGCAATATGCGGGATAGTAACTGGTTGCAAAATTTTAGTTTTAATGCAAATTCCGATCGCCTTTGGGGTGAAAGCCTTTGGCCACGGGGTGGCAGTAGTAGTATTGTCCAAATTGATCGTCGGAATATTGGTGATTCGCCTTGGATAATGAGAGCGACCGGCCCTATCTTTGAGGCCAACAAACTTTATTTGGCTAAGAATAATAAGGGTCAGTTTTATACACACGATGCAACCGGTGAGACAACGCGTTTTAGTCGGTATGTAGAGTTGGAAGTGATGAGTGGTAGTAAGGTTGCTCAATATGAAGAGCTGCCACCACTTAAGGTGACTGCTGTCACTTTGTTTGATTTAAACGGGATTGTAAAGGAAGTAAAGTACGTAACCGTACTGACCGATTGGAAACAAGGTCCACTCTAAAATTTAATCTGGCTTATGAAGCTTACTCAAAAACAGAGCGGATTTACATTGATTGAGATTACAGTCGCAATAACTGTATTTATGATCTTTACTGGTATTGTGCTGAGTTCTTTTATCCATTTAATTGGTGTGCAAATTGAGGCAAATCGATACAGAAAAGTTTATTCAGAGTTAAACGAAATTTTGGCTTTGATAAGTACTGATGTTAAGGAGTATGCGATTGATTATAATTGTTTTAAGACTGCGGTTTGTGATCCCAATATTCATAATTATCAAGTGCAAGCTTTTGTAAGTAAGGATGGTTTGGAGCGACATATTTTAAGTGCTAAGACAAAAACGGTAGAAGAACTGGATTTTGTGGATTTAGAATATGCGGTGCAAACGCGAGCAAGTCGTCAAAATGAGTGGCCGGCAGTTATTTATCGAAAATTGGATACGGCGAATACGGAGTTTTTGCAGTTTGATTTAACATTGAGGCCTACAAGTAATCCTTATGATGTGGAAACGCGGATCGATTCAAAGAATTTGTATCAACCAAGTTTAACTATTAATGCTTTGGCTAGAGCAAAGGCTTATCCGGATCGTCCGGGGATTTCTATGCAAACTACAGTTTCTTCTCGATTTTATAACGTTCGCTTTTAATGAAAAAATTACAAATGAAAAATCGGAAAGGAAGTGCATTGTTGGTGGCTTTGGTGTTTGCCGGCTTGCTGACTTTGGTAACTGTGGGTGTGAGCTCATTAATTAGTCGCGAGACACGGATTGTTAGCGGTTTGCTAACACAGACACGGGCTTATTATGCGGCCGAATCTGGTATAGAGTTGGCTTTATTGGATGTTCAGGAGAATAAACCCGGTTTTGAGGCGAATACGGAAATTTTGGAGATTTCGAGTGATCCGATGGTGGCAGTAAAATATAAGGTAGCTAGCCGAACAAATCGAATTCCGGTTTTGGCGGATTATCAGTTGCGTTTGCTAGGTACGGTTTTGGATGAGAGTGTTAGTTACAATAGTTTAAAGTTGAATGAAAGTATTAAGTTGCCTTTTACAGACGATATTAGTGACTTTGTTGTTGAGTACTATTATCCACTGACTGGCTTTTTGGAATCGACGCAGTTAAATCAGTTTGATATTTTGCGATGGAAGTTGTTTGGTAAAAATAAGAAGACTGGTGAAATCGACTCTTTAAATGAGTTTGTGCCGGCAAGCGATCAGACAAGGTCGAAGGGGACTTCGCCCGGTTCGCCAGTAAGTTTAGGGCCAAATGGTGACTGGAATGTTGGTACTTTTTTCCCTTCTACATTTGATGAAAATTCGGATTTAGTGGGGTCGGAAATGCGTATTGGCGAGTTTATGCAAAACCATGAGCAAAACTATTTGATTTTAACTAACTTTTTGGATCCGGCTAAGTTAAGCGGAACTTTTGATTTAGAAAGAAAGGATGCGGCAACTGTATATTATCGTGTGCGTGATTTGGCGAATTTGAATACAGTGACAGGTAGTGGAAACCTAGTATCGCCTACGTCTAAGATTAAATCGATTGGGATTGCGGGTGGTGCGGAGCGGACTTTGGAGGTTTCGGTGGCGCCGGACAGCTTCTTGCCAATTTTTGATTTTGCTTTGTATCGTCCCAAGCTTTAGGGTAAAATAGTGTTAGTTAATTGTAATATAAAACTCTATGGCTCGACGTAGAAAGAGGCGCCGTACTAGTGGAGGGTTTTTGGAAAATTTGTTTTTTGGACCTAGAAAAACTCGCCGCCGTAAGACTAAAACAAAACAGCTTGAATTGAATTTGGATGAAGAAGTAAAAAGTGCAATTTGGGGCATTGTGCTTATTACTGTTGGAGCGTTAATTGTCCTCAGTTTTTTTGATGCACTTGGTGTTGTCTCTGTATTTATGCGTAACGCCTTGGCGCCAATTTTGGGATGGGGTCTGTATTTTATTCCCATCTTGTTAATGTTTTTTGGTGTTTTGATTTTGTTTAACAATAAGATCAAGATTAATTTGGCAAAAATTAGCGGTGTGGCGTTATTCTTTGTGTCGATTTTAAGTATTTTACATTTATCAATTCCCATAGAGCAGATAGGGATAATTGCAAAAGAAGGCACGCATGGAGGTGCAATTGGTTTTGCGACTAATTATTTGATTCGAGCAAAGTTGCAAATTAGTCCAGTTGCTTCGGCCGTCATTTTTGTAAGCTTGTTTTTAATTGCCGCTTTGTTAACGTTTGAAAGTTCGGTAATTAAGTTTTTTGGTGTGTTGTTTATGAATCGAGGCAGTAAAAAAAGTGCAAAACCTAAAAAGGCTGCTGAAGAAAAAAAAGCTTTACCGCTTAACCAGGATGAAGATGGCATTAGAATTATTAAACCGGATATACCCGAGCTTAAGCCGGTAATGTTGAATGAGGCTAAGGTGGCTCGGGCAGATGAGCCAATTGAAGATGAAGTACAGGTGCGTCTACCTATTCATGAAATGGATGGAGTGGAAGAAACGTTGGAGACTAAAGTAATTGAGTGGGAGTATCCTTCGCTTGAATTACTTGATGATAAAAGTTCTGAAGTGTCGGCGGATGACAAAATGTTACGTAGTAATGCGGAAATTATTCGCAAAAAGTTGGAACAGTTTGGGATTAAGGTTGTCATGAAAAATGTGCATGTAGGACCAACAGTTATTCAGTACACTTTAAAGCCGAGTGAAGGAGTGAAATTATCTAAAATTACAGGTTTAAAGAACGATTTAGCCTTAGCTTTGGCGGCTCAAAATGTGCGTATTGAAGCACCCATTCCGGGGAAATCCTTAGTTGGTATTGAAGTACCTTCCGCTGCACGTTCAGTTGTATATTTACGTGAAATTATTAGTTCGCCACAGTTTGCGGCTAATGTTAATAAGTCTGACTTGTTGTGTCCGTTGGGACGAGATGTTAGTGGAATACCGATTGTGGCCAACATTCAGGATATGCCGCATTTATTAATTGCTGGTGCTACGGGTGCCGGTAAATCGGTTGGTATGAACACTATTTTAATTTCTCTGCTGTATCAAAATTCACCAAGTGAACTAAAGTTGATTTTAATTGATCCAAAGCGAGTAGAGCTCACAGATTATAACGGTATCCCCCATTTGCTAACGCCGGTAGTTACCGATCCGGAGAAAGCTGCTAATGCCTTAAATTGGGCGGTTGCCGAGATGTCTCGTCGTTATGAAACGTTGTCGCATGCCGGTTGTCGTAATATTGATGAATATAATGAGGATGATAGTCGTTTAAAGAAAATGCCAAAAATTGTGATTGTGATTGATGAGTTGGCCGATTTAATGATGGCAAACGGTAAAGAGGTGGAGGCTTCTATTTGTCGGATTGCGCAAATGGCGCGGGCGGTTGGTATCCATTTAATTGTGGCAACGCAAAGGCCTTCTGTGGATGTGATTACCGGTTTAATTAAGGCTAATATTCCAACTCGTATTTCGTATGCGGTGACTTCTAGTATTGATTCACGCACAATTTTGGATGCGATGGGTGCCGAAGATTTGCTTGGTAAGGGTGATATGCTTTATTTGCCTAAAGATTTAGGCAAACCAATTCGTGTTCAGGGTATTTATATTTCGCCAAAGGAAATTAAGAGGGTGACGGATAGGCTTAAGCTAACAATTGAACCGGATTACAAAGACGAAATTGTGGACTGTAAAACCAAGGCAAGTGCCGCCGGCATGGCCGGTGGTGGCGGTGAAGATGACTTATACGACGATGCCTTAAGTGTTATTTTGGATAGTAATAAGGCTTCTGCTTCCCTACTGCAACGTCGCTTACGGATTGGTTATGCGCGTGCCGCCCGTTTATTAGATCTGCTTGAGGAAAACGGCGTCGTTGGACCGGTTAATGGTGCTAAACCTCGTGAGATCTTAATTAGTAATGGCTAGCGACTAAATAGGTGACAATGGTCGATTTTTGTGGTAATATAAGGAGATTTAGTTACCAAGTATGCTTATGCGTTTAATTAGCTACTTACAAAAATTGGGTGTCGGATTAATTGCTCTAGTTTTATGTGCGGGTTTAGTACAGGGAGTGGCGATGGCACAGGACGCTGCAGATGAAGAAATGAGTTTTACCGAAGCAGAGTCTATAAATAATGCACAGATTGGTGCGGATAAAATTAAGTATCAATGTGATAAATATGTAAAACTTTGTCCAGAAACTAAACCGGCAAATCTTGCAAGGTCAGATTTACGTTTGGAATGTGCCGTTTGTGGTGAATATCTGCAAGGAAAGGCTTTAGAGGATTATAAAAAGTATTTTTATTACGATTTCAATTCTAACTTTGAGTTTGATGATGTTGGAGCGAATAGCGAAAAGAAGTTAGTGGATTTGGCTATAGCTAAAGGTGGTGCTGTAAATACAGATGTGCCCGAGGACGCTAATAGTAAATATGGCTATTATATTGGTCAGCGTGATACGACTGGTGATGTACCTAATAGTAGCGAATTTTTTGCTGTCGATACTTTAACAGCTCCTGGTCAGGTCGGTTTTTTTAAAGGAACCAGTGGTAATCCGGTTTTGGATTTTATTGTGCGAATGATGGGCTTATTGGTTTATATGATTGGGCTGGCTGCTTTAGTTGTAATTGTAATTGGTGCATATTTCTTATTAACGGCTGCCGGTGATGATGAACAGCTTAGTAAAGGTAAGGACGTCATTAAGTTGGGGTTAACCGGAATGGTAATTGTTATTTTTGCTTATATGATTGTTACATTTGTTCAAGCTTTGATTTATTAAAATGAAAAAAATATTATTGATTTTGATGTTGTTGGTGTTATGTCTGCCTTATGCATTTTTGCCTGTTTTGGCACAGAATAATGATTCACTGTCAACAGGAGTTAATGGTAATGTTGATGAGTTGATAAATGATATTGAGGCAGGGAATAAAGCTGATTTACTAGTAGCTATCAAAACTTTTTGTGACGATGATGAGAGTGCAAAGCTTGCCAGAAAAACGGTGACGTCAATTAGTAATTATTGTTCAAAGCCTACATGCGATAGGTTAGCGAACGCGATCTTTGATGGGCCAAGAACACAAGCAGTATTAGAGACTGAATTGAATAAGCTTGCAGCAGAGAAAGTGGATGAAAAAAAAGTTTTACAAGATAAGATTGCTGCGATTAATAAATTTCTTGCAAATCGTAATATTAATTCGATGAAAGCTGACTGTGATGCGGTTGATGATTTAGTGATTGAACAACAAAACCTGCAAGCAGCACAGAAAAAAACATTGCTTGGTACGATGGGGAGTAGTTGTGTGAACTTAACAAGTGCGGATACATCGATTTGTGAGCGTACAGATACCGAGTTTGCTCAATTGCAGGATGCGATTTTGCTGGGTAATTTAGTGACGATTTTGGAAGAGCCCATTAGTAATGAAAATGTGTATAATCGTGCAAAAATTTGTGAACTTAATTTTGTGCGTGATAGTAAAGGAGAATTACAGCCTGTGCCCGGAGCGCCAAATCACTATGCGATTAGACCTACGGACTGTGAATCTTATATTGTGGAGAAGTGCGTGCCAACTCGAAGTAATTTGAGTTCGGTGACTTTAGTTAGACAGGATAATGGTAGTTATAAATTAAATGTTGCCGGTAATGAGACCGGTGTTTTGCCAACAGTTGTTTATTGCGATAAAGTTCAAGCGATTTGGGCAGATAGTGGCGTTAATTTGCTAAAGAGTTATATTGGTTTCATTTACAGGTGGGCGGCGGGAATTGTTGGTGTAATTGCCGTTTTAGTGATTATGGTCAGTGGGATTCAAATTAGTGCGTCCGGTGGCGAAGCAATTGATGAGGCGAAAGGACGAATTGTACAGTCGATTATTGCTTTGGCTGTCTTATTTTTATCCGGAATAATACTTTATGCTGTTAATCCGACTTTCTTTACACCTATAGATGTTCAGGATCAGCAGAAGCAATTATTGCAGGAGGCGGCCACAGAGGCGGCAGCAGAGGAGGCAGCGACTACTGAGAGTGGTTCAATGAGGTAATATTTTTGTTTAATTTTAATTATGAAAAAAATATTGATTACATTATCGTTTTTGCTTCTGTTGTTGCCGGTTACGGCTATGGCGCAGGATACTGCTCCTGCTACGGATGAGTTGACACCCGCTCAGCAAGAAACGGCACAAGCTATTTTGAAAGGTATATGTGAAGGACGTGCAGATGCAGGAGTTGAGTTGTCGCCTGAATGTGAGCAATTTACATATGTCCCCCCCGTTAAAGAATACACCATACCAGTTCTCCCCCAACCCGACGGTGTGCCGGGAATTAGTGCGTCAGACTTGAGTGATCCTGAGGTGGCTCGCCAATATTTTCTGAAAACGGTGTTGCCATCAATTACAAAATTATTAATTGGGCTGATTGCGTTGGCGTCGTTTCTTGTTTTACTTTATGCAGGAGCGATGTACTTTACCACACTTGGCGATGAGGATAAGGCTACTAAGGCTAAAAATGCGGCTTTGTATTCGATTGTTGGTTTAATTGTGGCATTGTTGAGTTTTGCAATTGTTCAGATTATTAGTTCTTTACCTTTTAAATAAGATGCGAAATTTTTTTGTAAACATTATAATTGGTGGTTTATTAGTTTTAACGTCAACTAACGGTGCTTTGGCACTTAGTTTTCCTTCGCCGGAGAAATTGTTTTCTAAGCCGCCGGTTGTAGATCAAATACCTGCGGATTCTACTGTTACCCAAGATGAAATTGATGCTGAAAGGGCAAGACGGACAGTGGCCCTTCCCAAAGGAAATTTAATTACCGATATTTTGCCGCAAGCGGTAAATCTATTTTTGTATGCAATGGGAATTGTGATTTTTATTGTGCTGGTTTATGCCGGTATTAGAATGATTTTGTCGAGAGGTGATGAGGATGAAGTGACCAAGTTGAAAGATTTAATTATTCATATGTTGCTGGGGGCAGCCATTGTTGGTGGGGCATTTGCGCTTGTGTCTGGTGTGTTGCGCGTTATTGTTAATCTTTAAAAACTGTAAAAATGTTGAGTTGGCTACAATTACAAATTGCTCAAATAAGTTTGCCGGATGATGTTCGTCCTGAGAATCTGCCCGCCATTAAGGGTGGTACGATTGAGGAGCAGGCTTCTAAATTAGTGGGAGATTTTGTGTTAACGGCGATTCAATTTGCCGGTGCGCTTGCCATTATTTTTATTATTATTGCGGGGTTTAGGTATGTGATTTCGGTTGGTGATGATGAGCAAATGGGCAAAGCAAAATCAGGTCTAATTTGGGCCGTTGTGGCTTTGTTAATCCTGATTCTGTCTTACGCAATTGTTTCCACTGTATTCGATTTATTGGTCTCTGTGGCTAACTAGGATTCTATACGTGGGAAAAGTGATTCGCCTTTGCTAATTTCATGTCCTTGAGGAAGAGGTGTTTTGATCGATGTTTGAAAATCGGCTGTTGGAACGTAGTTGAGGCGCTCTTGGATAACGGCAGCGGTTTGGGGTAGGTATGGTGTTAGCATAATGGAGCTGTGGCGCAGGAGTTCGATTAGTTCGGTGAGGATTTGGTTTGCGTGTTCCGGTTCGGTTTTGGCGAGGGTCCATGGTTGGTTTTGCTCGATGTATTTGTTGCCAAAGTCTAGTAGTTGCATGATGGCTTCGGCCGCTTTTTTAAGGTCGAATTGTTTGAGTTGATGGTGGTAGGTTTGCCAGGCTGTTTCTAGGCTTTGAGTTAGGGCTTCGGAGGCTTTTAGTTCTAGGGTTTTGCCGTCGTTGTATTTTTGGAGCATGGCGGTGACGCGGCTAAAGAGATTGCCGAGGTTGTTGGCGAGGTCGCTTTGGTGGACTTCTTTAAAACGGTCGTGGTTAAAGTCGCCGTCGTCGGCTGTGGGGATTTCTTTAAGGAGGTAATAACGGACTGGATCAACACCGTATTGATCGATAATGTCAAAGGGGTCGATGACGTTGCCGAGGGATTTGCTCATTTTGTGGCCTTCGCTTGTCATAAAGCCGTGGACGCCGATTGCTTCAGGAATTGGTAGCTTGGCGGCAAGGAGCATGCCAATCCAGATGCCGGCATGAAAACGGAGAATATCTTTGCCGATGACTTGCATTTGGGCCGGCCAATATTTTTGAAAAAGGGCGGAATCATGTTCAAAGTCTAAGGCGGTAATGTAGTTGGAGAGGGCGTCACACCATACGTACATAACGTGGTCGGAGTCGTTTGGGACTTCTACTCCCCAAGGTAGTGCGGATTTTGGTCTGGAAAAACTGATGTCGTGCAGTCCCCTTTCTAATTGGGCCAGGATTTCGTTGCGGCGGGCTTCCGGGTGGATTTTTAGTTTATCGCTTGTGATTAATTCTTTAATTTGATCGTTATATTTGGAGAGTTTAAAAAAGTAGTTTTCTTCTTTAATTAGTTCCGGTTCTTTTTTGTGGATGGCGCATTTGCCGTCTTCTAGCTCTTTGGGCCCTAGGTAGGTTTCGCAGCCAATGCAGTAGAGGCCTTCGTAGGTGTCTTTGTAAATATCGTTGTTGTCGACTAGTTTTTGCCACAGTTTTTGGGCGCCGGTGCGATGTTGAGCGGATGATGTTCGAATAAATTGATCGTGTGATAAGTTTAATTTTGTTGTTAGTTCTTGAAATGGAATGACATTTTGGTCTACTAGGTCTTCAACACTTATGCCGGAATCCTCGGCGGTTTTGTAGACTTTGCTGCCGAATTCGTCGGTTCCTGTTAAAAAGTAGGTGTCATTGCCAATTAAACGGTTGTAGCGGGCTAGGCAGTCGGCTTGCAGCATTTCCATGGCGTGGCCAATGTGTGGGCGGCCGTTAACGTAGGCAATTGCGGTTGTAATGTAATATGTTTCTTGTGACATGTGCTTATAATTAATTCTATTAATTTATACCCTAATTAAAGGTTGGAAAAAAGCTAATTATTGACTATAGTAGGCTTAAATCAGTTTAAATTTATACTATGACAGTTCGGACACGTTTTGCGCCATCGCCTACCGGATACCTGCATATCGGCGGTCTCAGGACCGCTTTGTATTGTTATCTGCTTGCCAAAAAAATGGGAGGCACATTTATTTTACGTATTGAAGATACAGACCAAGAACGTTTAGTTAGTGGCTCGTTAGAAAATTTGATTGAGAATTTGCGTTGGGCCGGATTGAACTTTGATGAGGGACCGGAAGTTGGCGGACCTTTTGCACCATATATTCAATCTGAGCGTTTGGATATCTATAAAAAATATGCGTTTGAGTTGGTGGAAAATGGGCATGCTTATTACTGTTTTTGTAAGAAAGAGACTTTGGATGAAATGAGAGAACAGCAAAAGAAGTTTAGTTTGCCACCTAAATACGATGGTCGTTGTAGTAGTTTAAGTTCTAAGGAGGTTGCCGAAAAGCTTGAGGCAAAAATACCGTTTGTTTTGCGCCAAAAAATGCCAACAAGTCGAAGAGTAGAGTTTATTGATAATATTAGGGGTCGTGTAAAATTTGAGTCTAAGGACTTGGAAGATCAAGTTTTATTAAAATCCGATGGTTTCCCTACTTATCATTTAGCATCGGTTGTGGATGATCACTTAATGGAAATCACCCATGTTTTTCGTGGTGAAGAATGGCTACCTTCTACGCCTAAGCACATTTTGCTTTATGAGGCTTTTGGCTGGAATCAACCAGAATTTGCTCATCTGCCATTAATCTTGAATAAGGATCGTAGCAAATTATCAAAAAGACAAAATGATGTTTCTACCGAGTCTTATCGGCAAAAGGGTTATATTAAAGAGGCAATTATTAATTTTATTGCACTACTAGGCTGGAATACAAATGACAACAAAGAAATTTATACAATGGATGAGCTAATTGAGTCTTTTTCGATTGATCGCGTGCAGAAGTCAGGAGCGATTTTTGATTTAGATAAGTTGGATTGGTACAACTGGCAATGGCGTCGTTTAGCTTATTTAAACGAGTTGAAGGTGGTTGCCAAAAAACTAGATCCAGCTGTTGAAATCCATGAATTTAAGCCGAACCATTTTAATTTTGTTTTTAGCAGTGAACATTTAGATCAAAATTTTACTTTAGAAAGAGGTCGGAAGTTGTTAGAATTAGTAAAAGGAGATTTGTCTGAAAATCTTTTAGAGAAGCAGGATGAAGATTTTTTATTAAGAGCTTTAATCACTGTGGAAGAAAAGATTTTGCAAGAGCCGGCTCAAGTAATGAATTATATCAGTTTTTATTTTGTAGATAAGTTGGATTATAAAAAGGAAGTATTGTTGAATGAGAAACTGGAGGTTGATGCCAGTGTAGCCATTTTGGTGCTGCGGAGGTCAGCTGGTGAGTTGACTGGGGAAGACTTTAAAACACCGAATTCTCTTAAAGCAAGATGGATTGAATTGATTGAAATAATGGAAGTAAAAACCGGCCAAATGCTTTGGCCTTGCCGCGTGGCATTATCGGGGGAGCAGTTTTCACCCGGTGTTTTTGAAATGGCTTGGGCAATGGGTGCGGAACGGGCGCAAGGCCGCTTGAGAGCGGCTGCTGACTATTTGGAAAAAATAGGTAGTTAGCCTTTACATTTGAAGGCATACTGGTAGCATATGGAGTGTTTTTAGTATTAAAGCATTAAAAATATGAATTTCTTGTTATTGAAAGAAGTAATAATGCAGTTAAAGCGAAAGTTCCGATGTCCCAAGTGTCGGAAGTCTTATAGTAATCGTGATGTTATGATTACCAATGTTATTGAAGGGCAATGTGATGTTGTTCTTGGTTGCAGAAAATGCGAAGTGCAAGTATTTGCCAATATTAGTTTATTGCCTTCGGATGATGAGAATAAATTGCGCAAACATCTTGGGATTAAAGTAAGTGCCAATAGTTACTCGTATGTTTCCGAAAATGACGTGTTGGATGTGAAAAATTTCCTTCGAGATTTTTCTGGTAACTTTAAGTCTTTATTTAAAATTGAAAAATCAAATGACAAATAATAAAAAATTTTATTTTGTTGTAATTTTGTTAGTAGTTACAATTTTTTTGTTGGGATGCGACAAAGTTAAGTCAGATTTGGGTGCTTCGGCTAATTCCCTAAAAAATGATTTTGATTCAACTACAGGTGAAATTAAGGCCAGTATTACTGAAACAAAAGAATTTATTGGTGATGTAAAAAGTGCCGCTAAAGAAATTAAAGAGGCCAAAGATGCTGTCAAAAATATAGGCAATTAGTTTTTAATTGTAGAATGCAAAATTTTTTATCAAAAATAAAAACTAAAGCCAGCAGTAATCCGCAACGTATCATTTTTCCTGAAGCCTTACTTGATGAGCGCATTTTGCAGGCGGCGCAATTGATAGTGACCGAAAAATTAGCAAAGGTTTTTTTGCTAGGTGATCGTCTCCGGTTAGAACCTTTACTTAATCAGTATGATTTAGTTGAGGGGGAGTTTTTAGAGTGCGTTGATTGGCGTTATAAGGATCAATTTGCTGCTACCTATGCTGAGTTACGGAAACATAAGCACGTAACGTTGAGTGAGGCTACAAGCCTTATGACTGATGTTAATCACTATGGGACGATGCTTGTTTATGAAGGAATGGTTGATGGTATGATTTCTGGTACTACGTTTACAACAGCACAAACTGTACGCCCCGCCCTAGAGTTATTGGTTGCGAAGGATGATTTTGCTCGTGTTTCCGGATTTTTCTTTTTGGTAATGGATGAAAAAGTTTATATGTTTGCCGATTGTGCGATTAATATAGATCCAAGTCCCGAAGATTTAGCCGGCATAGCATTAGACACAGCTAAAACTGCCAAGCAGTTTGGTATCATTCCCAAAGTGGCAATGTTATCATTTTCTACACATAGTTCCGCAACACATCCTTTAGTGGAAAAAGTAAAACTTGCTACTAGTTTGGTAAAAAGTAAGGCGCCGGATTTATTAATAGATGGCGACATTCAAGTAGATGCAGCAATGGTGCCAAGTGTAGCCAGTAAAAAGGCACCAAATAGTCCATTGCAGGGTGATGCAAATATATTAATATTTCCAAGCCTAGAGGCTGGGAATATAGGTTATAAACTAGTGGAACGTTTGGCCGGTGCTAAAGCAATTGGGCCGATTTTGCAAGGTTTGACTCGTCCCGTTAATGATTTATCACGGGGCTGTAACTTTATGGATATCGCTAACTTAGCGGCAATTACGACTGTTCAGGCTCAACTCTCTAAATAATTATTATGTATTTTTTGGCTGTAAATTGTGGATCATCATCAATTAAGGTTAGCTTAGTTAATCCCGTAACAAATGAGATTTATTTTGATGACAAAGTAGAGAGATTGGAAAAAAATCAATCTAGTGAGATATATGAAAAGTCATTGGCATTATTAATCGATAAAATGATGCAAATAGGTATTATTAAGTCCTTAGATCAAGTCAATTTTGTTTGTCATCGAGTTGTACATGGTGGAGAAAAATACGAGCGGCCTGCCTTAATTAATCGACGTGTAAAAACTGATATTAAAAATTTGTCCGATTTGGCACCACTGCATAATCCATATAATCTAGAAGGAATTAATGCTGCGGAAAAGCTGGTTAAATGCCCTCATTATGCCATTTTTGATACTGCTTTTCATTCAACAATTCCTGAGGAAAATTATTTGTATGCGCTTCCCTACTATCTATATAAAAAGCATGCCGTGCGCAAGTATGGCTTTCATGGAATTAGCCATAACTATATTGCCAATAAGACAATCGAAATCCTGAAGAATAAGCGTGTGCGGTTTATTTCTTGTCACTTAGGCAGTGGGTGTAGTTTAACTGCTATTGCCAATGGGCAGTCTTTGGACTGTTCTATGGGATTTACACCTTTAGAAGGCGTACCAATGTCTACAAGGTCAGGTAGTATTGATGCTGCAATCATTTTTTACCTGCAGCGCAAATTAAAAATGCCAATTGCCGAAATCGAAGATATGCTTTTTCATAAATCTGGTTTGTTGGGACTTTCTGAGTATGCCAGTGATATGCGCGACCTTTTAAAGCCTAACCGTAGTGAAAAAGTTGCAGCTGAGCGTGCGGTCAATTTTTTTGTTTTAAAAGTAGCCAGAATGATTTTTAGTCAGTTCGCTGTACTTGGGAAATTAGATGCAATTGTGTTTACGGCAGGTATGGGTGAAGATTCTGCAGAAATTAGACGAAGAATTTGTGAGCACTTAGCGCCACTTGGTGTAAAGCTTGATGAAGCAAGAAATGAGATCAATAGCTTGCAAATTAGTAGCAAGAGCAGCTTAATTAAGGTACTTGTTATTCCTACAAATGAATCGATGCAAATGGCGAAAAGTACTTATGAATACGTAAAGTAGAAAAACCTACTTGAGCTCTGTAACATAAATTGTTTCGTCATCGGCTACGTATAGTTTTTTATCGTCGATACTCGGACTAAAAGCGGTGATGTTGTTGACCGTAGGGAAGTAGTATTGGCGAACATATTCAATATTCTTTGTTTGCTGATTTTTGTAGTAGAGCATAACTCTATTTTCGGTTGGATCAAGAATGTACAAAAAGCTTTCGTCTTCATTAGTAAAGATTTTAGTTGGATTTTGTGGTGGTACTAATGGTGCATCAACAATAAGGAAGTTGTCAATTTTGCCGCCAAAATATCTTAGAATTTGGTTATTGTCGGTTAAGACATAGATTGAGCCATCAATGGCGATATCTTTAGATGGAGGTAGGGTTGTACTTTGTAAAAATGGTTCTGCTGTACCAAAGCTATCTCTTTTTTTGCTATATTTCCAAATTTGTTTACCCTTGTTATCCAATAAATACATTCTAGATCCAAAGCTGGTGATTGCGGTAGCGCTTTTAAATGCAGCGTCTTCGCTGTCAATAAATTTGGCTAAGCCGTCACTATATTCTAGGATTCTGCCGTTATCGATCATAAAGTAGGCGCTATTGTCTTCAGTTAAAATTGTGGCATCTAGAATTGCATTAGTATCTAATAGATTGATTGGAGTTTTAGTGGCGTCTAAAAGGATTTCAATTAATTCTTGGTTGTTGTAGCCAAATAAGCCTTGGTCAAATTTAAGTAGTCCTTGTAATGGTCCTTTATCGCTAATGTTTTGGATTGAGGTCACTATTTGTGGTTTATCAACAGTAATGACTTCATCAAATTGAAAACGGATGGCTTTGATTTCAGATAGAATTTTGTTGGCTTCGCTACGTACGTATTTGGCGGCCAGTGCTGGTTTTAGTGATTCTTCGGCATTGGATAAAAGAGTTGCGGCTTCCTCTTTATTGGTTTTACTTTGAGCTTTTGCAATTTGAGCTCGGGCGTTGGTCAAAATATCATCATATTGATTAATTGCACTTAATTGAGCACCTCTAGTAATGGCAAATGCTACAATTAGAATGATAAAAATACTAATTACACCAGCTCCGATTTTAACTGATTTTGGTGAAAAATGATTTTCTAACTTTTCTTTGTAGTTTGAAAGGAAGTCGAATCTTGTAATTCTTTTACTGACATTGTGAGGTTCAAGTATGGTCTCAACTTTATGGGCTTCTACGTGATGTGCACTTTGAGATGGAATGAAATTGAAAAAATCGATTAATGATGCCAATGTTTTTTTGATTCTTGTAAAATGGACTACGGTGCGGGTGGTGATGTTTTCCTTTTTCACACTTGCTCCCATGGAGAGATTTGCCGGTAATAAGGAGAATTCGAATGCCAGGGTGCCAATACGTCCAAGTACTTCAGTTGAAAGGTCACTGTCTAATTTATGGAGCACTTCTGGAAGCTTCTGACCATAAAAGTGTCTACCTAAGTCGTTATTACTTATGTATCTAATTAAACGACCTGTGGCAAACAGAACATGGTCCCCCTCTTCTAGTGTGCCGCTGGAAATATTTTTAAATAATTCCTTGCCTGGTTTTACATATCCTTCGGATAAACCTTCGCTAATAATGCTGACGTAGCCTTTTCTAATAAGATAAATCTCGGCATCGTTACATTGGCTAACAAATAGTTCTTGATTTAAAATGGCGCCAATGGCGACATTAAAGTTTTTGAGGATAATTCCTTCTTCTTCTTCCAGTTGAAGGACAAGCATGTTTACTTGCTTTAACGCTTCTTCAAAACGGGTATAGCCATCGGCATGGTCTGTTTGGTAAAAGCTTTTTCGAAATGTTTCGGTAATTGCTTCGGCGATGGTTTCGCCTTCCAGAAATTTATGGAGGATTTCAATAACGATAAAAAAGTTTTCGCGATTGGGGCTAGGAACTAGTGGTTCGCCGGCATAGCTTTCGATAAAGCTGTCCTTTTCCTTACCAATAATACAAAATTCAGTTTTTAAATCTGCCATAGATAGATTATTTATTTACCTTTAGTGCTTTAATAACATATACATTAAGTTCATTTCGTTCAAGATCAACATTAAATTATTAGATTTTATTGACTGCAGATTGAAATGTAAGTACAGTAGTCCCGCTTTAAGTATTGAATTATGTTAGGGAAAACAAGACAACGTCGACGTAAGCGTAAACACGGCTTTCTGAAGAGAATGTCTACTGCTGGCGGAAAAAATGTTATTAAAAGTAGACGTCGAAAAGGTCGAAAGCGCTTAGCTGTTTAGTTGTGTTTCAAAAAAAATATCGACTTAAAAAGTCTGAGCAAATTACACGCGTTGTTAAGAATAGAGCAGGTGTTAAATCCACACACCTGCTTTTGAAATATGTCCCAAGTGATTTGGGGTATTGTCGCGTGGCGATTGGCATTGCGAAACAGTTAAAAATTAAAGGCGTTAAACGCAACCGTTTCCGAAGGCAGCTTGCCCACGCTATAAAGGCTGAGCTAGGGGCAAAAGTCGATGAATTAGGCTATGATTTCTTCTTTATTTTACTTGCAATTCCCGATGCTAAGGTTTATCAAGTATTGCAAAGAGATATAAATTCTTTAATACAAAAATTTGATGGCTGAACAAAAAGATAATAAGCTGATGCGATTTGGCTTTTATTTATTGTTGGCTCTACTATTAGTTAATGTATACAATCTTGTCTTTAAACAGGATAAGCCGGTTGTTGATAACGCTGAGCTACTTCCTATTTCATTAGAGACAGTAAAAACTAGCTATAGTATTGGGTCGGCAGTAAAACTTAAGGTGACAAATAATTCTGATCGTAATTTGAGTCTCGACTACATTTGTCCAGATGCGCCGTTAACAATAATGAAGACGAGCGTAATACCACCGGTGGTTGTTGATAAAGTTGCTAAGCTTGATTGTAAAAACTTAAATGACCCGCTCCTGCATAGTTTCAAATTACCTGCAAATTCTAGTAAAATTCTAGGATATGATTTGTGGACTAGTTCTTTGTTTTCGGAATTAGGTAGTTACAAAATTACCGGTACTTTTACAGTTGGTGGCGATAAATTCCAGGTTAATTCTAACGAGTTCCAGATTAAAGAGCGCGGTTTTTTAAGTTCAATTTGGTATTACGTTTTATATCAGCCTTTTTACAATTTCTTGGTTCTATTAATTCAAATAGTCCCTGGGTATAGTCTAGCTGCTGGAATTATTATTTTGACAATTATTGTTCGCTTGATTTTGTTGATTCCCTCTCAAAAAGCTTTACGTTCTCAAAAACAGTTACAAGAGGTGCAACCTAAACTTGAGGAAATTAAGCGAAAATACAAGGGTAACCAACAAAAAATAGCTGAGGAAACAATGAAGGTTTGGAAAGAACATAAGGTAAATCCAATGGGTAATTGTCTGCCGCTATTGATTCAATTTCCAATTTTGTTAGCTTTATTTCATGTAATTAGCGATGGGGTTAACATAGGTACTGCTACTGTTTTGTATGATTTTTTAAGTAATTTTAGTTATAGCAGTTTAAATACTGTTTTATTAGGCATACTGCCTCTTACTCAAAAAAATGTCATTGTCTTACCTTTGATAGTGGGTGGGCTACAATTTATTCAAATGAAGTTATCGTTTAGTGCAAAAAAGAAGACGGACAAGCCAAAGAAGGATGTGGCGCCAGCTGGGATAGATCTTGGGGCGACACAAGGCTTGATGACTTACTTTTTGCCTGTTATGATTGCTGTGTTTACGGCGTCAGTTCCAGCGGGTGTAGGTTTGTATTGGGGAACATCGACTTTGTTTGCAATTGGTCAGCAAATTGTTATAAATAAAGAGAGCAAAAAAAAGACGCAAAGTGTAATTGAGGCAGAAATTGTCAAAGAGGATAAGAAGAAGTAGATTGTGCTTTTTCACTACTATTATTATTTGATTCCACATTTGTTATGGAAGATACAATTCAAGAAATATTTGAAAATCTATTAGTTGCCCTTAATATTGGCTTTGCACATACCGAGGTCACTATTGAAAAGGATCGAGATGGTAACGATTACTATTACTGTAATGTTTCCGCCAAAGATGCGTCTCAATTAATTGGAAAAAGAGGACGAACTTTACAAGCACTGCAGCATGTATTAAAATTGATTGTCTTTAAAAGACTGGATAAACCAATTGGTATAATGATTGATGTTGATGGTTACAGAAAGAGACAGGAAGAAAGTGTAATTGAGATTGCAACTAGATATATCGATAAGCTGAGAGCAACAGGTGAAAAACAAGCTCTGCCCCCCATGTCACCTTACTTTCGCAGACTAGTGCACTTACATTTAGTAGAGCCAGAGTTTGAAGACCTCACAACAACAAGTGAAGGTTATGGCGATTATCGGCATGTTGTTATCCTTAAGGCATAAGTTTCGTAATACTATTTAAAAATAACTTACGATGAAGACAAAAAAATACGCACAGATCGGTGGAGCGCTAATAGCAATTATGCTATTTAACACAGTTGCATTTGCTTTTGATGATTTGCCAGATGCACATAAGGCAAAAGTTGCAGTAGATTATCTTGTAGATCAAGGCTGCCTTAAAGGTTACGATGATAATACGTTTAGACCAGATAACAACGTTTCTCGCGTAGAAAGTTTAAAAATTGTATTAGCGTGCCTCGACTTAAAAGAGCTTACACAATTTGGAGAATTTATTTTAAACAAGGATGATACACTTAATGTTGGTGGTGTTACTACGGTTATCAGTACTGACAATACAGCGGTATCGTATGTTAAGCATATTAGGTTCCCAGCTCCAGCCGATGATGAAAAAATGCAATTTAAGGATATTGATTTGGAAGACTGGTATATCCCCTATTTACAAGAGTCTATTCATCGTGATTTGGTAAGAGGTTATGTAGATGGAACTATTAAACCTCAGCAACAGGTATCTTTAGCCGAATTACTAACAATTTTGATGCGTGCCGCTAAAGCAAAAAACCCTGACATGGTTGTAAATTTAAGTTTATTACCAAGTTACATTGCTGAAAGTGAATGGTATGCAGAAGGCATTGCCTTTGGTTTAGAACAAAAATTGATTGGTGTTGAAGAAGGTAAAAGGTTAGCACCATTTTATAATTTAAATCGTGGTGAAGCGGTTATTATTGTTTATAACTACATTGTTTTAGGTAAGAAAATTGCCGGTGAGCCAGTGCCTACAACTACTACCACAACTGAAACACAGATAGTAGCTGCTACAAATGTTAATAGCAGTTTACTTGATTTTACGGAGTCTGGTGTCGCTAGTTATTATGGCTATGGTGTGGATGGTAGCAATACTGCTTCCGGCGAAAAACTAGATGTAAATGCTTATCAAGTTGCGCATAAAACTTTGCCTTTTAATTCAGTGGTTACAATTACTAACCCGGCGAATGGTAAATGGGTAAAAGCCAGAGTAATTGACCGAGGTCCCCACATTGATGGTCGTATTGTGGACTTAACACCGTCGGCCTTTGAGGCGATTGCGGATTTAAGTGCTGGTGTTGTTAAAGTTGATCTAACTGTGGATTCTGTACCTAATTCCTAACCTTATTTAAATGAATTTGCGTAAAAGACGTTCATTATCTTTGGAGGTTGAATCTGCTGTAAAATATTTACATTTTGGTTTACTGACGATTATTGTTGGCGCTTCGCTAGTTTTTTTATACAATTTTAGCCAGGCATCGGTAAAGGGTTATGAGGTTAGTAAACAAGAAGTGGACATTGAGCAGGCAGAGGATCTTAATCATAAATTAAAGATGCAAACTTTGGAGGCACAGTCTTATGAAAAAATTGAAGCCTCTCTGATATTTAAGAATATGGTAACACCAGATAATGCTAATTATATTGAGTCTAGGTTAAATCGCTTAACTCGAAAGTAATTTACTGTTATATTACGTGTAACTTTTTATAATATAATTAAATTTTATGGCTGAAGAAAATACACAAGGTGGCACGGGTAAGGATGGTGCTCCGCAAGGCAATCCTGCTCGTAACTATCAGGTTCACATTAACGAAGACAATCGTGCCGGTGTTTATGCTAATGCCGTATCGGTGCATGTAAATCGGAATGAGGTCGTTTTGGACTTTGGTTACATTCAACCTGGCCAACAACAAGGGCAAAATCGTATTGATGTCATTTCTCGTGTTAATTTGAATCATCAAGTTGCGCGTTCATTTATGACATTGTTACAAGATGCTATTTTAGATTTTCAAAATCGTGTTAAGGAGGCAGACGGTGCTCAAGCCAGTGATACTCAGCCTCAACAATAAATTCACTCTTGACTATTGAGTAAATATAATTAAAGTGCTAATACTTTGTAATTAAATTTTGAGCAATGACTAATCGATCATCAAGCCATCAGCACTGTTTAGTTGGGAAAAAGTTTCCTAAATCTAAATTAAGAAAGCGTCATAATAAGTCGCTTGCGACTGTACGACGTGAAGAACGTAGAGAAGACCAAAATAAAAGAATTGAAGTAGCTCGTGCAGCTCTTTAGTTAGCGGTTTCTTCTGCACTTTCAAAAATAAATATGCAACATAAAAAAAGTTTTTTTAGTAATAAAATAAGAAAAAGTACTGAATCTGCAAAAACTGGCAAGTATCAACAAAGGACTAAAAGAACTAAAATTCGTGGGCAAAGAGGTCGTAAGCTAATTGCCACAAGCTTTAAGGCGAAGTTAACGCATAAGACTTCGCTTTATTTGTATTTAGTGTTTGGCTTGGGGTTGGTTTTAGCATTTGTTTATTTTGTATTTTTAACTCCTACCTTAAGGGTCAGCCGTATTGATCTATTTGAGGGTGAGGTTGAGAGCCAAAATGTGGCTTATAAACAAGTAGCTGCCGGCTTGAGGGGAAAAAATTTACTTTTACTTAGCAATAGTACAATTATTGAGAAGTTTTTAAAGGCTAATCCACGAATAAAAAATATGGTGATAAATAAAGATTATCCACATAATTTAAAAATTGTTTTATCCGAGAGTCCCCTTGCTGCTAATCTAATTGTAAAGAATGGAAAAGTTGAAAAAAAGTTCATTGTTAATGAACAAGGTATTGTGTCTAAATTTGATGAATTTAGTGATAAGTTGCCAACTATTTATATGGAAACGGACCACTTCCCTGTTGCAAATGAAGAGTTTTTGACCATTGATCTTTTAAATAATTTGCTGACTGCAATTGATTATTTTGTAGAAATGTTAAACATTAGAGTAAATCAAATTAATTATTTACTAGTTGCCAAAGAAGCTCATATAATTACAGAGAAAAATACCGCTATTTGGCTTGATTTAGATAAAGATTATAAGCATCAAATAGAGAAATTAAAGGATGTAATCCCTAAAGTTAATTTATACGAAGAAGAGTTTGCATATGTAGATTTGCGGATTTCGGGAGTAAATAGTGATAAGATTATCTTTAAAAGGCGGTAGAGGGTTGAATTTCGCTAAATGTTATGTTATTATTTGTAGATATGTATTTACAAATATGACTTTTCACAAGAAATTAGCTTTGATTCAGGAGATGGTAGACAATGCAATGTCTAGCATAAGGTCTGCACAAACGTTGTTAAATGAATTAGTTGGTAAGGAAAGTAGCCAAACAGCTTTGGAGCTTAAATTAGCTTCTGTGGCGACTAGAACTATTCCTGAAGATGATGCTCCGGTATATGTAGGTATATTTAATGGTGAGCGAATGATGACAAATGAGGGTGAGGATTACCCTGTACCAGCAAATTATGCTAGTAAATCTAAGCTTGTCGAAGGCGATGAACTTAAATTAATTATTGCAGATGATGGTCGCTTTATTTATAAACAAATTGGACCAGTGGATCGTGATCACGTTGTTGGCACTTTAGTTAAAGAAGATGAACGTTATAAGGTTTTAGCCAATGGAAAAGCTTACAATGTTTTAATGGCTGCAGTTACATATTACAAAGCCGAAATTGGTGATAAAATCACATTGCTTGTGCCAGCTAACCAAGAATCGCTTTGGGGTGCAATTGATAACGTGATCCCTGTTGAGGATTTTATTGATGACTCTAAAGACGAAGAAGACGTTTTTTAGTTTAAAGATGGTAAAATAAAATATAATGTGTTATTTAGACATTTGCATTTTTAATGTTTTTGAATGTTTAGATGGGCAGAGATTAAAAAACCGTTTTTTTGTTTAGCACCAATGGAAGGCTATACAGATTCGGCTTATCGCCGCTTGATTAAGTCTGTGTCGCCGGAGGTAATTTGTTATACTGAGTTTACGTCTGCAGATGGATTAAAGTATGGTAGTTCTCGTAGTTTTCAGAAAATTGAATTTACGGAAGAGGAAAAACCGTTAATTGTGCAGGTATTTGGTCAAAAAGTTGAGCATTTTGTCGAAGTTGCCAAGGTGATTGAGAGCATGGGAGCGGCGGGTATAGATATAAATATGGGATGTCCATCGAAAAAGGTTGTTGGTTCTTGTCATGGATCAGCATTATTTAAGCACCCCGCGTTAGCTCAGGAGATTGTTCATGAAATGCAGAAAGTGGTGGATATTGATGTTTCGGTTAAGATGCGGGTGGGCTTTGATCATTATGATGAAGCTGAGTTTTTGAGCTTTATTAAGGGTTTGGAAGCAGCGGGTCTAAAGGCACTTGCAATTCACGGGCGCACAACTAAACAGGCATATACAGGACTGGCTAATTGGGATCCGGTTTATTTGGCTAAGGAGCATTTAAGTATTCCTGTGATTGGCAATGGTGATATTACGAGTGGGAAAGTGGCAGCGGAAAAGTTGAAGAATTTGGATGGACTTATGGTGGGACGAGCTAGTTTTGGGAATCCTTGGATTTTTAAAGAAATAATGAGTTATTTAAATGGAGAAGAATATACAGCGCCAACGAATTTGGTGGATAAAATTCCGGTAATTTTGAGACAAACGCAGTTTTCGGTTGAGCATAAAGGGGAGAAAGTTGGGATTATGGAGATGCGTAAGCATTTGGCGAATTATATTAAGGGAGTGCCCGGGGCAGCTGAGTATAGGTTTAGGCTGGTGAGAGTTGAGACTTTTAAGGATGTGCAAGCCATACTGGCAGAGATTGAGAGGGACTTGGGTGGACTTGGGGGGGCTCTTTAAACTAATCGGGTAAATTTTTAGTTAGGCACTCCCAACTTGTTGGAAAGTTTGAGTTTGCAGCTAAGTTAGCAGGTATGAACCGTAAGTCAGTTGAAGATAAACCACTTTTGAAAGCCAAAAAACAGACCCAGCATGTTGGGAATTTGAGACGGTCACCTTTAAGATTGATCAAAAAACAGCACTGGAATTTCGTAAATTCCAGCAGAAGCTATAAAAAGAGCCAAATTTAGGTTGACCAAAGCCAATTTTTCTCTATAATCAACGTGCTTTAAAGGGACGTGCTGTTTGTAGCGGCGGTTTTGGACCTTGAGGCGTTAATAAAACTAACAGCTACAATCTTTTATTATGACTGATTCAGACAAACTTATTACGATGGAGGAGTTATTAGAATCCTCGCCTTTACTAGTGGTTCCGGAACCGGGGCAACTTATTGATGGTACCGTTATTACGGTATATAAAAACCGAATCCTTGTTGATTTGGATGGTGTGTCTACTGGTTTAATTTCGGGTAAGGAAACACATGATAGCCATGACACAATTAAGTCAATTCAACCTGGCGATACTGTGTCTGCTTTTGTACTTGAAAGTGAAAATGATGAAGGTTTAACCGTTTTATCACTACGGAAGGCGAGCCAAAAGAAAACTTGGCAACGTTATGTTGATGCATTTGATAATCAAGAGGTTATTAAAGTTAGAGTTATTGAGGCTAATAAAGGTGGTCTATTGCTTGAAACTGATGGTATTAAGGGCTTTATCCCTGTATCTCAATTGGCGCCAATGCATTATCCACGTGTAAACGGAGCTGATAGTGCTAAGATTTTGGCTAGACTACAAAAACTTGTAGGTGTTGAGTTAGAGTGTCGTATTATCAATATTGATAACGATACCGGTAAATTGGTTCTTTCTGAAAAAGCGGCATACCGTGAAAAACGTAACAAAGCGTTGGATGGTGTGGCTGTTGGAACTGTTGTTACCGGTGAAATTAGCGGTGTAGTTAACTTTGGTATTTTCGTTGCCTTTAGTGGTCTTGAAGGACTTGTACATATTTCTGAAATTGCTTGGGGGCACGTTAAAGACCCGGCCGATTACGGTAAATTGGGTGAGCCTGTTGAGGTTAAAGTTATTGGTATTGAAGGTGAGAAGATTAGTTTAAGTATGAAACAACTATCTGAAGATCCTTGGGCAAAAATTGCTAGCAAATATAAGGAGGGTGATGTTGTTGAAGGTAAGATTAATCGTTTAGAAGACTTTGGTGCATTTGTGGAGATGGAAGATGAAATTAACGGTTTGATTCATATTAGTGATTTTACCGAAGATGAAAATGAAGATATTTCTAAATATGTACAGGTTGGCGACAAAGTTAGGGCCAAGGTTATTGTTGTTGATACTGACAACCGACGAATTGGACTTTCGACTATGGAACTAACTAAGTTAGATGGCACTGTTGTTAAGATGGAGCCTAAAGCCAAGAAAGAAGATAAAAAAGAAGCAAAGAAAGAGGCTAAAACAGAAGAAAAGAAAGAGGCTAAAACAGAAGAAAAAGCTTCTGGTTCTGTAGAGTCTTTAGAATTAGGTGAAAAAGTGACAAAAAGTTTAATCGATGCTGGCTTTAAAATGGCAGAAGATATTAAGAAGGCTTCCGATGAGGAAATACAAGCGGTTGATGGTATTGGACCGGCGGCTGTAAAGAAGATTCGTGAGGCTTTGAGTTAATCCTGTAAAGTCAAAATTTCCAAATTTAAAGGGGTGAGTGTTTACTCTCGCCCCTTTTTTGCTAAACTGGGATTACATTAAGTTAAATATATGAATTCATTTGATAAAGCATACAAACAATTAAACGAGCAGCAAAGGCAAGCAGTTGACTTCATTGAGGGGCCCGTAATGGTTTTGGCTGGACCCGGTACAGGTAAAACACAGATTTTAGCGTTGCGGATTGCCAATATCTTAAAGCAAACCCAGATGAGTCCGCAAAATATCCTCGCTTTAACTTTTACAGAAAGTGGTGTCATTGCCATGCGTGAGCGTTTGGTGAAGTTTATTGGGAATGCGGCCTATTATGTGCAAATTCATACGTTCCATTCATTTTGTAATAGCTTTATACAAGAGTATCCACAATATTTTCATACAACAAAAGAACTATCGCTCTTGGTTGATCTAGATCGAATTGAACTAATAAGGGAAGCCATTTTGGCATCGAAATTAGAGCATTTAAACAGTATGCATGATCGATTTTATTATTTAAATGCGATTAGTCATACAATTAGTGATTTAAAAAGAGAAAACATTACACCTAGTGGCTTTACAAAATTGTTACTGAAAGAGCATGAAATTTTACAACAGAAGGTTGAGGACGGTTCGCTAAAGGAAGAAAGTGCCGCTTATAAGTTGGAGCTTAAGAATTTGCAAAAAAATAAAGATTTGGCGAGAGTGTATGCAAAATTTACCGAATTGATGAAAGTGCGCGGTTTATACGATTATGACGATATGTTGCTTTTTGTTTTGGATGCGTGGGAGCGTGAGCCGGTGCTGCTGGCTTCGTGTCAGGAAAAGTACCAGTATTTTTTAGTAGATGAGTATCAAGATACAAATAGTGCGCAAAACCAGTTATTGTTTAATTTGGCGGCATACTTTGAAGTGCCGAATTTATTTGCCGTTGGTGATGATGATCAGGCAATTTATCGATTTCAGGGGGCAAGCGTTGAAAATTTGTTTATCTTTTTAAATAAGTTCCCCGATGCACAAAAAATTAATCTAAAGACGAACTATCGAAGTACTCAGTTAATTTTAGATGCGGCACACAGCGTAATTGTAAATAATAATGTACGGGTGAAGGAAGAGGGGCATAAGCTGCTAGCGCATAATGAAGCCGAAAAGAAGCCTCTCGATTTTATGCAGTTTTTGCAGGGGGAGCAGGAAAATGAGTTTATTGTGACTGAGGTACAAAAACTTAAAGCAGAAGGTGTTCCTTTATCAGAAATCGCAATCATTGTGCGAGAAAATAAGGACTTATTAGACATTTCGGAATCGCTGGGAGTGGCAGGTATTGCAAATTATTCTCATGTTGTTTCTAATATTTTAGAGATGGATTTTACAAAGGCAATTATTGATTTTTGGCGACTTTTAGTTAATCCGTCTGACGATAGGCTATTTGTGAAAGTTGTAAATCAGCCTTGGAGTATTGTTAGTAAATTAAATTTTTACAAACTGTCTCGGGAGCGTGGTTGGGATGATCATTATTTTGATATAATAATTAATGGTAAGGAGGCTGAGTGGCAACGGTTTTTGGATTTAGTTTTGGATATACAAAGGCAGGAAAAGCAAATCAATTTATTGCATTTTGCAAAAAGTTTTTTAACAATGACGGATATTGATTTGTGGCTTAAAGCTCAACCCCATAAGTTATCGCTTTTGCGGCAGTATATTACGTTAATCAATTATATTGAAAAGAGCATGCAAAGGGATCCAAATCTGAGCTTAGAACGCTTGTTAGAAGTAATCGATTTAATGATTGAGTATAAGTTACCGGTTAATGAACAACCTTGGTCTCCTAAAACCGAAATGGTGCAATTAATGACCGCACATGGATCAAAGGGACTTGAATTTGATTATGTTTTTCTGCCAAAACTTTATAATGGTAAGTGGGGTAATAAAACCGTGCGCAGTTTGTTAAAGTTGCCGGAACATATTTTGGAATTAACTTCGGAAACAGAGAAAGAACCGAATGAAGATGAACGACGCTTGTTTTATGTGGCATTAACTCGAGCACGAAAACATGTTTATTTAACACAGGCGGAACATTATCATTATCACGGTGTGGATAAAGAAACCTTGCCTGCATTGTTTTTAAATGAAATTGATGATGAATATTTGTCTAAATCATTAACAGGAGACACTTTGCTGGATGAAACTGAGCTAGTGAGCTTACTAGAAAAAAAATTGTTAGTTGTGCCAGAAAAAATTCATACAGCGGCGGAGCAAAATTTCTTAGCTTCAATATTGGCGGATTTTAGAATGAGTCCGACTTCATTATATGCTTGGCAGCAGTGCCAGCGGCGGTTTTTTTACCAGTATATTTTGCGTTTGCCGGCTGAATACTCCCCTCACCTACAGTTAGGGATTGCTGTACATTCAGCTTTAGAGCGATTTTTTATCGATTTTAAGATAGGAAAAAATGTCGATGCTGAGACTTGTGTAAAATATTTTATGGAACGTTTGGATAAGCAAATTTTAGATCCCGCGGATCGCGAAATGTTGGCGGAAGAAGGCACAACTATATTGCGAGCTTGGGTAGACAATTATCAGAATAGTTTTGTGAAGCCATTATTTTTGGAATATAATTTTGGAGTGCATAATTTACAACTGGATGGAGTGCCGCTAACAGGTAAGGTTGATAAAATTGAGCAAATTGGTAAAGAAGGTAAAGTTGTGCGATTGATTGATTATAAAACGGGCTCGGCAAAAAGTGAAAATGCTATAATGGGTAAAACTAAAACGGATGATGGGCATATTTACCAACAGTTGGTTTTTTATAAACTAATGGCCGATTTGGATCAACAATTTACCTACGCGGTTAAGGAGGTGCAAATTGACTTTATTAAGCCAAGAAGCAGTGGCAAGTTAGCAAGGGTGAGTTTTGAGATCCCTCAAATTGCTGTAGATGATCTTAAAAAACAAATAGTCCAAGCCTATGAAGAAATAAAAGCGCTTAGGTATCCTTTAAATGATGCCAAATGTAATTGCAAAGGCCAGTGCGAATGGTTGATTTAGAAAAGACGTTTACAATGAGCCAATATTGCTATAAATTGGCTGCACTTAATAATAGTATTAGATATGCAAATTGCTGATTTGGCAAAAAAGTTGGATCTTAGTGAAAATGAGCTCAGAATTAGAGTTGGAGATCTTGGGTTTGAAATGGGTCCGGAGGATACAGAAATCGAAGATGATTTAGCTGATTTATTAATCGATGAATTAGACGGTGAAAAAACAGAAGCGGAATTGGCAGGTGTTGTAATTGAAGAACAGCTCGAAAGAGAAATTGTGCGAAGTCAGCGTAAACAGGCGCTAACTAGCACCAAGGAGCCAGTAAAAAAAGTTAAAGCCGAAGAAGCAAAGTCTAAAGGTGTTTTAGTAGAGCTGCCTGAAGTAATTTCTGTAAAAGAGTTTTCTGAAAAGGTGGGAATTAATGCAGCTCGTGTAATTGGAGAATTGATGAAAAATGGAATTTTGGCAAATATTAATCAACAAATTGATTTTCAGACAGCACAAATTATTGCAGATGAGTTTGGAGTTAAGGTAAAGAAAAAGCGCGTTGAGTCAGAGTATACCCAGATTTTAGAGAGAAATTTGGATTCGCTATTGATGGAAGATGATCCTACCGATTTAGAAGAAAGACCACCAGTAATTAGTGTAATGGGTCATGTGGATCATGGTAAGACTTCTTTATTGGACGCTATTAGGCATGCAGATGTAGTTTCTACGGAATCTGGGGGTATTACACAGCATATTGGGGCTTATCAAGTTGTCCACAATAAAAAGAAATTAACTTTTTTAGATACACCTGGTCATGAAGCATTTACGGCAATGAGAGCACGTGGGGCTCAAGCTACAGATATTGCAATTTTAGTGGTAGCAGCCGACGACGGCGTACAGCCACAAACTATTGAAGCAATTAATCATGCCAGAGATGCAGGTATTCCAATTATTGTCGCAATTAATAAAATTGATAAGCCGGGTGTGAATTTAGATAAAATTAAAGGCGAACTTTCGGAATATGATTTAACACCTGAAGATTGGGGTGGAAAAACAATCATGGTGCCTGTTTCGGCAATCAAAAAGGAAGGAATTAATGAGCTGCTGGAAGCAGTATTGTTAGTTTCCGAAGTTGAAGAATTAAAAGCAAATCCAAATCGGCCAGCGGTAGCTACAGTAATTGAGTCTAACTTGGATTCTGGTTTGGGACCAATTGCTACTGTTGTAATTAATACAGGAACTCTCAAAATTGGTGATCCATTTGTATGTGGCGATGCCTACGGAAAAATTAAGACAATGCATGATCATACAGGTAAATCTTTGCGTAAAGTTGGACCTTCGGCAGCTGTGCGAATTTCCGGACTTTCGAAAACGCCACTGTCCGGCGATATTTTGCAAGTAAGTAAGGATGAAAGATCGGCACGGGATCAGGCTACGAAGATTGATATTATTCGTGAAACTCAGAGATTAGGTGCTCGTGGTTTGGTTGCAGATCAGATGGTGGCACAGATTAATTCGGGTCAACTAAAGAAACTAAAGATTATTGTAAAAGCTGACACTAAAGGTTCTCTAGAAGCAATTCGACAATCTTTAGCTAAAATCCCTTCTGAAGAAGTTACAGCAAGTATTGTACATTCTGGAGTTGGTAATATTACTGAATCGGATATTATGATGGCTTCTGCAGGTCGTGCTTTAATTTTGGGTTTTCATGTCAATGCAGATGCAGTTGTAGTGAAGGCAGCTGAACGTGAAAATGTTGAAATTAAAAAATATAGAGTAATTTATGACTTAATTGATGATATTAAGCGAATTCTGTCTGGTTTATTAACTCCGGAGCGTGTAGAAATTGAACTTGGTATGGCGGAAGTTATGCAGGTTTTCTTTGCTAAACGAAGTGAACAGATTGTTGGATTAAAGGTGAGAACTGGGAAAATGGTTAAGGGAGCGAAAGTGCGTGTATTGCGTAACAAAGAGCAAATAGGTGAAGGTAAAATTATATCACTTAAGAGGGTTGATAAAGATGTTGAAGAGATTAAGGCGGACAATGATTGTGGTATTAAGTATACCGGTGATGTACTAGTTGAAGAAGGCGATACATTGGAAGCTTATGTTGTTGAAGAACGAGAGCGCAAATTGGCCTAATTATTGAATATGAATTTGGATTGGAAGCACTTTACTTTAAATACGTTCACGGATCCTCGTGGGTCATTAACTCCTGTGGAATTAACTGACTTTATAGATTTTGAAGTTAAGCGAATGTATACGGTTCATCATAATTTTCAGAGACGAGGTGGCCATGCTCATTTAATTGAGAGAGAGTTTTTTATGTTAGCTAGCGGTACTTGTACCGCTAAAATTCACGATGGCGCTAAATGGCATGAAATTGAGATGAAGGCTAATTTGGATGCATTATATATTGGCGGTAACGTGTGGCATGAGTTTGATGAGTTTAGTAAAGGTGGCGTTTTAGTTGCCTTGTCCTCAACTGTGTATAACCCTGATCGTTTAGATTATATTGAGGATTTTGATTTATTTATGTCTCAGTTTAGTAATAAAAGTTAATTTGTTATCATGAAAGTTCTAATTACAGGTGGTGCCGGCTTTATAGGTACAAATTATGTTTATTATCATTTAGATAAGTACCCGGAAGATGAAATCGTAGTTTTGGATAAATTAACCTATGCGGGTAATTTGGAAAATATTCAGCCTTTATTGGATGAAAATAAAATTCGATTTATTAAGGGCGATATTGCTGATTGGCATTTTATTGATAAATTTTTTAGTGATGAAAAGTTTAATTTAGTGATCAATTTTGCTGCAGAAACGCATGTAGATCATAGTATTGAGAACCCACATATTTTTGTGGAGACGAATATTGTTGGTACTCATAATTTATTGCGAGCTAGTTTAGACAACAAGGTGGACAGATATCATCAAATATCTACAGATGAAGTATATGGCGATTTGGGAGATGGGTCTGAGGACTTTTTTAGAGAAGATACGCCGCTTGACCCTAATCCGCCTTATGCGGCCTCTAAGGCTGCCGCCGATTTATTGGTGAACTCGTACTACATTACTTACAAAATGCCGGTGACAATTTCACGCTGTTCCAATAATTATGGGCCTTACCAATATCCCGAGAAGCTAGTTCCTTATTTTTTCCGTTTAGCAACGCAGGATAAGCCATTGCCGGTTTATGGTGACGGGTTAAATATTAGAGACTGGTTGTATGTTGGAGACCATTGTGAAGCGATTGATTTAATTATAAGGAAGGGACGTTTGGGACAGGTTTATAATATTGGGGGGCATAATGAAAAGACGAATTTGGAAATCACAGAACATATTTTGAAATTTTTGGATAAACCATTGAGTTTAATGCAGTATGTCGAAGATCGCAAAGCTCATGATCGCAGATATGCAATGGACCCGACTAAAATTGTTAATGAATTGGGGTGGCAGCCTAAGGTTAATTTTGACCAAGGTCTGGCTCTGACTTTTGACTGGTATCAAAATAATCGTGATTGGTGGGAACCTATGTTGGCAAAAGCAAATCGGATTGAGTAAGCTTATTTATGGTGATAGACTAGGCTCGATTTAAATACATTTACATGCGTTATTCGAAGCTAGTTGGACAAACATTGATGAATCCACCAAGTGATGCAGACAGTCGGAATGCTGAGTTACTAATTCAGGCTGGTTTTGTGCGTAGATTGGCGGCTGGAATTTTTAGTTATTTACCTTTGGGTAAGCGAGTTTTAGCTAAGATAGAGAATATTATCAGAGAAGAAATGAATGCCGTTGCTGGGCAGGAAGTTAGCATGCCGGCTTTGATCCCCATTGAAAATTGGCAAATAACCGGGCGCGACAATGTAGATATTAGTTTTAAAACAGTTGGTGCAAATGATCGTGAATTTATCTTAGGGTGGACACATGAAGAAGTTGTCACTCCCCTGCTTCAAGAATTTGTAAGTTCTTACCGTGATCTACCACTTGCCGTTTATCAATTTCAAGCAAAGTTTAGAAATGAGCCACGTGCTAAGTCTGGCGTGTTGAGAGGACGAGAATTTACAATGAAGGACATGTATAGTTTTCACACTACCCAAGCTGATTTAGATGTTTATTATAATCAAGTTAAACAAGCTTACTTTAATGTATTTAAGCGATGCGGGCTTAATGCCTATATTGTGGAAGCATCTGGTGGTGCATTTACTGACAAAAGAAGCCATGAGTTTGCCGTAGTAACCGATGCCGGAGAAGATACAATTTTAGTTTACGAAGGATCTGAAATGGCCGAGAACTTGGAAATTGCCAAAGCATACGTCGGCAAGCGTAATCCTGATGAGGCAGAGGTGGAAATGGGAGAGATTGCCGTTGATCGTGGCTTAACTGTGGAAGCTAATGCCGAAGCACATGGTGTACCAGCTTGGAAAATATTAAAAACTGTTGTGTATAAAATTGATGAAGGTTTTGTGGGGATTGTGATTCGTGGTGACTTAAATGTAGATATGGATCGCCTTAAAAAATATTTTGGTGCTGAAAATATTAGAACAGCAACGGATGAGGAGTTAGTGAAATTGGAACTGCTTAAAGGATATATTTCACCTGTAAATAATGAAAAGATTGATTTTATTGGTGATGAATCTGTTGCTTCTGTTACAAATTATGTAACTGGGGCAAATAAGCTAAGGACTGATTATGTAGGTGTAAATTTAGCTCGTGATTTTGTTTTAAAAGATGTTAGCCATTTTGCTGAGTTGGATAAGAAAATGTTGTGTGAATTTGGTAATTGCGAAGTCGAGGTTTATAAGGCTGTAGAGGTTGGAAATATTTTCCAGCTTGATACTGTTTACACTGATGCCTTTGGCATGGCATATAATGATGCCGACGGTGTCCAAAAATCGGTAGTTATGGGATGTTATGGCATTGGCGTGACCCGTTTACTTGGTACAATTGCTGAAGTTTGTAATGATGGTAACGGGATAATTTGGCCAAAAACTGTGGCGCCCTATCAAATTCATCTATTAGATTTAGGTAATGAAGAAGAAGTTAAAGACTACGCTACCGATTTATATACGGAGCTGGTCGCATTAGGCTTTGAGGTTTTGTATGATGATCGTGACGAAAGAGCAGGTAAAAAATTTAATGATGCTGACCTAATTGGTATACCGGTGCGCGTTGTTGTTAGCGGCCGAAATCTTAAAGATGGTAAGTTGGAAATTAAAAATCGTGCTGGTGATGAAGTTATGCTTTTAAATAAGGTAGACACAATTAAATGGTTAAATGAGTACTATGCCTCATAAATTTCTGTTAATTGGCAAGAGCGGCCTACTGGGGTCTAGTTTTGCCAAAGCACTGAACCATAAAGAGTTGGTTGCGCTTGATAGTTCGCAATTGGATATTACCAATTGGGAGAATGTGGTACGAGTAGTACATGAAGTAAAGCCAGATGTTATTATTAATTGTGCGGGATACAATCAAGTTGATGCTGCCGAAGCGGTTTTGGAGTTGGGAAAATGTAATGCAGTAAATGTGCTCGGGCCGGAGAACTTGGCAAAAGCAGCACAAGCTAACGATGCAATCTTAGTACAATTTAGTAGCGATTATGTTTTTGATGGCCGCAATGTAGAGGGGTACAATGAGGAAAGTACTCAATTTGGTCCAGAAAGTAATTATGCTAAAAGTAAATTAGCTGGTGAAAAGGCCGTTATTGCAAATGCTAATAAATTTTACATAATTCGTTTATCGTGGTTATTTGGCTTGGGCGGACAGAATTTCGTGACCACAATGCTTAAAATTGTAGATGAAAAGGCAAATCTAACTGTTGTAGATGATCAGTTTGGCAAGCCGACATTTACAGTTGATGCAGTGGCAGCCACGCTAGGTTTGATCGCTGACGGTGCCGAATTCGGTAATTATCACTTAGTAAACGAGGGCGTAACAAGTTGGTATGATTTTGCAAAGAAAATCTTTGCTTTATCGGCGAAAAATGCTAGTGTCTCCGCTGTATCTAGCGATAAATTCCAGCGTCCAGCTAAGCGGCCGACTAATTCAGCCTTGCTTAATACCAAACGCCCAACACTAAGGCATTGGGAAAGTGCGTTAGCGGAATATCTCAACTCTCTAAGTTAAGTTTATGCGAGGTGTAATATTGGCTGGAGGTTTAGGTAGCCGTCTATATCCAATTACAGAGGTTACTAATAAGCATTTATTGCCGGTTTATGATCGTCCAATGATTTTTCATCCTTTAGATACCTTATTAAGAGCAGGTATTAAAGATATTTTGATTGTATCGAGCCCTGAACATGCCGGTGCATTTTTACGTTTGTTAAAAAATGGCCAACAGTTTGATGCAAATTTTACATTTAGAGTACAAAATGGAAATGGTGGTATTGCCGAAGCGTTAGGATTAGCGGAAGACTTTGCCCATGGTGATGATATTACCGTTATTTTGGGGGATAATATATTTGAGGATGATTTTTCTGAAGCGGTAAAAACTTTTAAGAGCGGTGCAACTTTGTTTTTAAAAGATACCGATGAAGCTAGGCGTTTTGGTGTTGCCGAAATTGTTGATGGTAAGCTTGTAGGTATTGAAGAAAAGCCGAAAGAGCCAAAATCTACTTATGCCATTACAGGTATTTACATTTTTGATTCTCAAGTTTTTAATTTTATTAAGAGATTAGAGCCATCTTGGCGTAATGAATTGGAAATTACAGATGTTAATAATTTTTATATTGAAAAGAATGAGGCACAAGCAATTTTTGTAGAAGGGAGATGGACAGATGCCGGAACTTTTGAAAGTTTATATATGGCAGGTATTATTGCTCGAGATAGAGTGCTTGGACAAATGGAGACACATATTAAAGAACGGGTGATTAAAGGAATTAAAGTGACTGATGAAGAGCATAATCGCTATCCAAGATTTGTGCCCGTAAAACATTAATCGGTAGTTGACATGCAAAAGTTTGTACTAATTGGTAATTATGGCGCTGGCAACTGGGGTGATGATTTACTGTGTTTGAGTACAATAAAGGGTATCCAAGACCATTTTATAGGTGCAGACATTAAAGTTTTAGCAGCAAATCCTGAGCTGGCTAAAAAAAATTGTGGTGTTGATAATGTTGAATTTTTATATTTATTTCCAGCCGGCGTGCGTTCATTTTTTAACTATACTTTTTCGGGTAAACTCAAAGTTACAACTGCTGCCGTAAAAGCTGCTGATATTGTTATTTTTGGTGGTGGTGGCCTGTTAAATGCCGAAGTGCCAAGATCTATGTCCATTTGGGGTAAACAGATTATAATGGCAGCAAAGTTGGGAAGGCGGATTGCCATGTTGGGACAATCATTTCCCAAAGAGAATCTAGAAGAGCATAAAGCCGCTTTTTTGCGTTTAATGAATAAAGTTGAGTTTGTAACAGTTCGTGATCCAATTTCATACGATGTCATAACTAAACTTAAGTCCAAGACGATTGTAAAAAGAGCAGCGGACTTGGTAACGGCTTTGGATTTAAACCTTGTTAATAAAGATGTAGCTGAGGAGCTTGTGATTAATTTTAGATTTTATGACGGTATTGATGATGAAGTCTTATTGAAACGAGCGGTATCAATTGTCAAATTTATAATGGAGCACACTGAATTTAATCTCAAATTTGTTTGTATGGATGAGGAAGATTGTGTATTTGCCGAGTTATTAGAAGAACTGCTTACTGTTAGTGAACGATATAAAATGGTTAAACCAAAATCGATTATTGATCTGGAGCAAATTTTTGCTAAAAGCAAAGGTATTATTTCGATGCGCTTGCATGCACTAATCTTAGGCTACATTGCCAATAAACCAATATTTGGGTTAAGTTATAATGACAAAATTGTAGGTTGGCATAAGTATACAGAGGTGGATCATGAATTTTGGGATCTACGCACAGAAATCAATTTGCCAGAAGCAGACTTTGTTAGTCGCATGCAAAGTTTTTTAGGGAAAGCAGCAGCCGGAGTAAATAATGAAGATAAAATAAAAAAGCTGCGAGAGAATTCGCAGCTTAATTTTGATTATTTGAAGGGGTGGCTTAATTAAACTTCTTCAGTTGGAGTCTCTTCAGCCGCCATTGGTGTTTCTTCAGCAGCCATTTCTTCTGGTTTTTCTGCATGAAGTAAGCTCATATCACCAAGGATATTCACATGTGTTTCTTTTAAACGAGCTGACTTACCAGCACGATCACGCATGAAATATAGTTTTGCTCTTCTAACTTTAGCAATTTTTAAAACTTCGATCTTTTGAATTGTACCAGAGTTGAATGGGAATATTTTTTCAACACCAATTCCTGAAACAATTTTGCGGACAGTAAAGGTTTTATCAATACCGTGGCCGGAATTAACTTTAATTACAAGTCCTTCAAAAAGCTGAACACGTTCTTTAGCACCCTCTTTAATTTTTTGATGAATACGAACAGTGTAACCTGTACGAATTTCAGGGTGATTACGTAGGTGTTGCTTTTGGACATGTTTAATCAACGCGTGCGTCATGCTGTATTAGTTACAAAAAGTAAGTGGATTATAGGTAAAATGCTTCAAAAATCAAGCTTAATTTGTTCATTTAGCTTATTTATTGCAATAATACTGTTTTCATCACGAATAATTTGAGTAATAAACCGATCATTACACTTTAGACGATACAAAAAGTCTTCACTATTCATCACTGTAAATTTAACAGGCTCTTTGCTGTCTACCTCTGCTTCTAGGAGTTGTCCGAGATGGTCTTTATCAATTTTACCAACTAGGAGAAGGTCGATGGGGCTTTCTTGATGAATAAAAACGCCACTTAATACAAGTAGTTTGATTTCGCCGAGCTGTTCGATTTTACTAATCAGATCGCCTTTGTCATTGCTGGTTTTGTTGAATATTGAGCTTAGTTCACGTAAAAAAATGAAATCCGGGTTAATACGGTAATATTTTTTACGATTTTTAGTGTTAGTTTGTAGTAAACCTAGTTTTTGTAAATTTGTGAGCTCGCGCCGAACAGAGTTTATTTGTTCATCTAATTTACGTGTTAATTCTCTTATAAAGAATTGTTCCTCCGGATTTGCTAAAAAAACTGTTAATAGTTTGATTCTAGCGTTTGATGTAAATAGCCGCTTAAGCATGTATACATAATTTATTCAAAGGTAATGCTAAAATACGACAAAGGGTATATTTAGGCAACACTTTTTTCTAAAAATTCGTTGAAAACCTTTTCTAATAAAAGTTGGTCTTTAACCTGCTTAAACGCACCTGAATTTGGTGTGAGGTCTGCTTTGCTTTGGTTAAACTCTTTTAATTTTGCCAAAACTTCTTCGTCTTTTACGGCTAGGTCTTTTTCCTTAATTATGTCACGTAAAGCAAGTCGGACTTTGACGCGTTGTTCTGCTTCGTCTTTTCGTTCTTCACGAATATCGCGTTTCTTTTCGTCCATGGATTTTAGGAATTCTTCCCACTTAATACCGCGTTGCTCAAGCTCGTGTTTTTGTTGGTGAAGCATGTAGTCTAACTCTTCGTCTACGATTAGTGATGACATATTAATGTCTGCTTGTTTGGCAATCTCTTCAAATAGCTTAGCTTGTTGTCGTTGGTCTTCTTTGCTTTCTTTTTGACGCAAAATATCTGTCTTAATGGCTTCAATAAACTCTTTTTCGTCTAACTCCTTGCCAATGATTTTCTTGCTGAACTCTTTATTTACTTCAGGTAGTTGCATTTCTTCTAAGCGGTTGAGGCTAACTTTGAATTTAACTTTTTTGTTCTGAAAATCTTTGCGATGATAATCTTTAGGAAAAGTAATGACGAACTCTTTCTTATCCCCTGTTTTCATGCCGATTAGGTTTTCCTCAAAACCAGGTACGAAGGCATTGTCGCCTATTACAATTGGGTAGTTTTTGCTGGCTGTATTGTCTAGAGTTGTATCGTCTTCTTCAAAACCTTCAAAGTCAATTTCGGCACGATCCCCTATTTTAGCATCTCGATCGATATCTTTGTAAGTAGCTTGGTATTTTCTTAATTCGTAAATAGTTCCATCTAATTCGTCTTTTTCAATTTTTTGCTTTTCGCGTTTGATCTTAATTTTGGTAATGTTGTTTAATTTAACCTCTGGCATAAGAGCAACTTTTGCATCGAATTCCAGTGGCTCAACGCTTTTGACTTCAATTTGAGGCTTGGTAATTGGCTCTACTTTTTCTTGTTTAATAGCGTCAAAATAAGTTTGTGGCAGAGCGATGTCTAACACTTCTTGCATAAATACTGGCTTACCGATGTGCTGCTCGACTACATGAAGTGGTGCTTTGCCGGCTCTAAAGCCTTTGACTTTTATTTGTTTGGCTAATTTTTGGGCAGCCTTTTCTTTGTATTTGTTGGTTTCGGCTTCGGTTAATTTAATTGTTAGCGTAATTTCACGATTTGGTGATTCTTGAGTTTTTACTTCCATGGCAAACTGAGCTAAATTTTTGTTGTTGTAAATTAATTTATCCATGGGCTTTTAGCAAGACTTTTTCTTTATCTTTTGAGTAAAACATGCTATTATTAAGAGATAATTTATTTGTTATGAACAACATTTTGCCAAAATTAATAAATGAGTTTTGTGACAATATGTTCCTAAACAGGGCTAGACTTGTATATTTTAAGTCTGCCGCAACTACATCTGTGTTGGAGGAGGCTACTGCAAAAGCTGAGGCGCCGGCAACACCTGAAGCATCCGAAGTGACTAAGGCTAAGGAGGTTGCAGAGATTACAGCAGAGACTAATGAAGCGGTGGCAAAGACTACTAATGATGCCCCGGAAGTAAATGAGCCTGAAGCAAAAGTAGCAGAGGTACCGGCTAATACTGAAGAAACCGTCCAGGCCAGCTCAGATTCAGCCAAAGAAGTGCCTTCAACAGAGGAAGTAGCGCCCGTGCATGATCGAAGTACGTTTACCAAAGTTCTTATTTGGCCTTATTGGGTCGCCACTAAAGGTGCAACAGAATGGGTTATGGGTGGTCGCATGGGACGTTATTTGGATAAAAAAGGTCAACAATTGGGCGTAATGGATGATTGGATTATGGCGTTAGCAAATTTCCCTTGGGGACCTGTTAAGTTGCCATATTGGGTAATAACTAGAATCCTTGGTGTGGGTGGCAAGGTAGCTACCGGAATATTAAGTGCACCAGGGCGTCTATTACCGGATGTAGATAATCCTTTTCCTTCTGAAAAATAATTCAATTTTATGAATGGTTTCAAAAAATCACAGGAAGATGTGGCACAAACAGTGAAGGGTGCTAGCCAAACGGTTGAGGGTGCAGATAAGAAGGCTGAGGTTACATCTACTATTGAGTCAGCGAAGCAAAATGTTGCAAAGAGCGCACGTGAGGCTCGCAATGTTTTAGTGAACGAGCTAAATCGATTGGTTCCCTTTATAAAGCCAACCAACGTACTTGCATCCTTGCCAGAGGAGGCGCTTAAGGGAATGTCGGAATTTGTTGAAAAAAAGAAAGTTAAAGTTGAACAGCCGCAATTGACCGAGTTGGCCAGAGCGATGCTTGCAACTGAATTTAGGGATATAGAGCCCGAAACGGAGACTCAAGGCAAAGCGTTTAGAGATGAATTGCATGAGTATTTGACTATAGTTGGTACAACAACTAGTACGGAGTTACCGGATGCCCAAAAAAAGACAGAAGCAAAATTAATCGAAGTGTACAAGGGTTTGGCAGCTTACCGTGTAAATGTTGAGGCTGTTAAGGATGACAGTAAGGGACAAATCGAAAGCTTGTGGGATGAAGTGAAAGAGGCTGGCTTTGGTGGTGTTGGCAAACTATTAGACATGTATGCTGATGCTGAGCCTTATGAAAAATTACTAATTGGCGGGGCGGCCGTGGCATTAGGATTATGGACAGCACTTAGTGCTTCACCTTCGGCTGGTAATATGAGGAAAGTGCTGTTTGCGGGTGTTATTGGAACTGCAGGGCTAACTATTGCAAATTGGGGAGTAGAAAAAGCTACAGACAAGTCAATTGTTCAACTTCTGGATGGTGCAAATGCAACTGCCGATGTAGATGGGTTAGGGGTTTATTTAGAGCTGGAAGGAGAAGATAAAGATGACGTTGCCGAGACTTTGGTGGATGGCATGCTATTTAATCCTAACACTAAGCATTTAAAAGCTAAGGATGTTTTTGCAAAGACAAAGGGCTTAAGCGGGGTAAAAAAAGAAGACCAAACCCTGTCATACGATAGCGAAAATCTGGATGGTGCCCTGTTTTACCGTGGCGTAGATGCATTTACAAAACGATTGAATAAACTAAAAACCAAAGAGCCAAATGTATATGCAGAGATAAATGAAGCAATTAACAATGATGCTGAGCTTTATGAAGTATATATTATGTTATTCTCTTTAGATCCCGACGCTTGGTATGTTAAATCATATCACACTGAAACAGGGCGATTGGTTGAGGAAAAATTGTTTGATTCCGATTTTGAAAATTACCTTGAGGATGATTTGGACGGCTTTACCGCATGGTTTAAATCAACATCGATGTATACTGCCGAACATAAAAATACTCCGGGCTTGCTGACTAAAGAATACTTTAGAATATTCTTGGGTCAGTCATATGAAAATATGTTGAAATTGAGTAGCAAATCTACAAGCTATAGTAGTACTTTAAACGAGTGTTTAAATAGCAAGGAGCCAAAACGGGATGTGCAAGGAAGGCAATATATGGCGGTTAATTTTCCAATTGCTGCTGGTGAAACTCCGGATAGTTACATAAAAAATGCTTATACGGAATTAGCTAAAAAATACACAATCAAGGGCGAAACAGAGCCGATAATTGGCGCATTGATTGAAAAGCCGAGCGCACACTACGTGTTAATGGTGAGGACCGCAGACAAAGAATCTAACTCAATTGTATAATATGGTCGCAAGTGAACCAAGACAGTTGGTGATTAGTTTAGATACACTAACTCTGACTGAACAATATCTATTGTCCATTGCAACAGGGATTCCTTTGTCTAAGGAGTATCGTGGCTATTTCCAGAAATACATTGATGAGGTCATTGAGATTACACACGGTATGGGGATTGAAAGTTATGGACGTGTTAAGGGAATTGTTTTGGGGGCAAGTTTAGAAATTGCTTTAAAGGTGAGGAATATGGCTTTTAATAAAATTGCTGCCGGTAATAATAAATTTAATGATATAAAATTAATGCGTGAGCATGCTTATCATGATGATATCGACCTATTGTTTGCGAACTACAAAGAAGTTTTGGCGGAAATCAATCCGTTAAAACAAACTATTTTTGAGGAATTATCCAGGGAATGGTTCTGTGTACATGGTGCAATGATGCTTAAAGGAGCTAAAGGATTGCGAAAATTCCATTTAGATACTGAAAGGCTTGATGAAAAACTAATAGTTGATCATTTTACTGAGGGATTAAATAAATTTAAAGTTGACGAGTTTGCCTAGTTAAACTAGTGTTTTCACCTTTAAAATAAGTATTTTGTGAGGTGGAAAATGTTAACTGGTTCTTTGTTGATTGTAGCAACCGTTTGGGCGGGCAGTTTTGCAAGTGCTACCTATATTCCTGTGCAAATTGAAAATGATGGTTTAACGAGTGTAAAATTTAATTTGTGCGAAAATGCTGTAAGGGAGGCGTTAACTTGGGTTCCGGTAAGGCATTTAAGTGGACTAAGGAATGTTGTTTTGCATAATCATACTGATTGGCATCGTGGTTTGGCGGGTGATAGTGTGATTTATTTGCGTTGTTTAGATGATTTAGCGGAGCTCAAAAGCGTGTTAATTCATGAAATTGGGCACATTGTGGACATTAATTTGGCCCGGAGCAACCAACGGCTTAACTACTTTAGCGAGATTAGTTGGCTTAATGATAATTTAGCAGTTGCTGATGATACTGGCTTTGTATCTGGATATGCGGCTACCGATGCCTTTGAAGACTTTGCAGAGACGTATGCCTATTACCTACTACATGGTGATAAGTTTAGAACATTAATGACAGCAAGTAGTATAACTAAGCGAAAATATGATTTTATGGAATATTCCATTTTTGCTGGTACGGAATATAGTTTAGAAAACAAAACGGACCCCTTGACAAGTGGAAGTAATCTTGCTAGAGTAGAGTTCTCATACGATGTTACGAGGCTGAAATACCAGCGTTAGTAAGATGAATGGGGTAAGTAAGTGGGGCCTAAAGCAGACGGTCTAAATAAATACGTTGCAATAAACACAAGATTATAATAGTATATGGTTAGGATATGAAGGCTCCGGCGTTTGTACTCCTAAAGCCCACTTTTTAAGACTCCCAACCGTGCAAGTCACGGCTGGGAGATCTTTTTTTATATGTTAAATATGGTTTAGGAGAATAGATTGCATTTTTTATCTTTATCGCTAAAATGTTCAAGCTTATGGTGTTTGTAGCTCAGTTGGTTAGAGCGTCGGGTTGTGGTCCCGAAGGTCGTGGGTTCGAGACCCATCAGACACCCCAGATTTACTCCTCGCGGTACAGAAATGCTTCTAGGTGCGTTCTTGGTTCAGAAAGTTCTTTGGCTTCTTTCGGAGTAAGCGTTTCTATAAGCTCTCCCAAATATTTTGCTGCGGATGCTGTGCAACTAGGGCTCTAGGTAGTGCACCTGCACCTTGAGGTTCAGCAGTTATGTGAGCCCTGTAAATACTCATCAAAGCCTACCAAGGTTAACTGCAGAGGCTGATATGATAGGTAGATAAATTGCCGGAGGTGCAAATATTAGGTCACAAGTTGAAGAATATTTTATCAGTCTAAGTCAGTTTGATGCAGTACAGGCACAGGTTGGTTTAGTTTTAAATAGAGATGAACTGGGAAAGATGATTTTACCAGCAACACACAATACTGAAATTAAGCTTAGAGAACTTCTGAGTGATATTTGGGTTTTACTTGTAAGGCTGGATTTTGCAATTAAGAATTACCATGGAGATCGGCTACGACAAATGTTAGAAGCGGCTAAACTTGATGAATATTTGAGAGCACTTGAAACTGCTTTGGATAATCCAAAAATAGCATCCGGGAAAGAAGATAACGGTGTAAGAGGGCAAATTATTACTGCACTTGGACACGCTATGTGCGGAATTGATCAATTAAACAAACTACGCTAAGTGTTTTTGATGAGCGATAAAGTCCGAAAGGTAGTCAACTAAACTATCACTAAAGTTACTAGCAAAGCTGAGAACATTTTGGCCGATAAAATCAACATGTTGAAGTTGGAGGTAGTCTTGCATTACATAGCCGATTAAGCTCTTAATGGCTGTATTTGCCTGCTTTGGCTCAGAATGGTGACGGCTGGTTTCCAATAGCTTTACTGGTTCCCTTTTGGCTTCTTCAATTAAAAAGTTAAGCCAAATATCGACCTCGACTCTAACTTTTAGGGGTAGGGTTGAATCGGCAAAATTGGCGGGTACTAGTGATTTACTGTCTGCTTCCGGTGTTGGGTGTTCAGTTGTAGTTGTAAATTCGAGGCCGATTTCGCGACGGAGGGCTTCAAAGCGGAGGGCGAGGATGTCGATAATAAAATAGGCGGGAATATTGACGTTTAATGCTTGTGTCACAACTTTAATAAGACCGCTTTGCTCTTTTTTGAGTAAGGCAATTAAGACTTGTGCGAGATTGGTTTCTTTTTTCTTTTGTTTGGCTTCTTTTTTTTGATCAGTTTTGGCTTGTGCTTGTGACTGACGCATTCTTTCGCGTAGAAGTTCCAATGCTGCCTGGTCGACTCCGCCTTGGTCCTCTACGCTAAAATTTTCTAAGCCCCCCATATCATTCATAAGGCTTTATTTTAAGAGATGAAAGATCTGTTTTAACTATTAAGCAGAAACGGCTTCGATGTGGACAAATTTGTCTGTGAACACGCGTCCGTCAAATTTGGTTTGCTTTTTAGTTGTAAACTTAATTTTACCTTCTGTTAATGCAAACAAAGTAAAGTCTTTGCCTTGACCGACATTGTCTCCGGGAAAATACTTATTACCCTTTTGTCTAACGATAATGCTACCTGATTTTGCAGTTTGGCCACCAAATAGTTTGACGCCTAACCGTTTTGCCTGGGAATCGCGACCATTTCTGGTCGAGCCACCGGCCTTCTTATGAGCCATAGTTGCTTATTAAATTTGCGTTGCTTTTTAATTTGAGCTGCCACACTTTAAAAGATTGGCTTGGTTTTGGCAAGAGTTTTTTGTAAAATGCTAATCATGATGATAATAAAAAGAAATAGAATTAGGTTAGGTGTGTTTGCCATGGTGCTGCTAATTGTTTTAGTGGCAGGCGGTTTTGCGCTTGCACAGGATGCTGCGGAGGCACCAGTGGAAGTTTCGGACCAAGAAAAAGCAGCGCAAAAGCTAGAGGACGTTAAGCGCAATTTAAACACTAAATCGGACTCTTTAATTAATGTTTCTCGAGATATTAGTATTATTGAAGAGGAACTGGGGAATGCAACGGAGGAAGCGCGAACTTTGGAAGAGCAGATTACATTATTAGATTCGGAGATTTTGCGTACCGATGATCAAATTAAACGTGTACAGGCTGCAATTAATGGGCTGGGGGTAAAAATTGCAGAGACAAAGGAGAAAATTGCAGAAAAGACAGCGGAACTGGCAGAACAAAAAGCACTGGTTCAGGATTTTATGCGTTTTTTGTTTGTGCAGAACATTAATATTGGAAGTTTTGACTCTTCGTTAGCGCAAACTGTGAAGTTATTGTTTTCTGAAGGACATGCCAATGATCAGCTTACCGACCTTTATTATTTGGAATTATTAGAAGTTGCTAACCGTGAAATGTTTGAGCGTTTGGCGAAACTTAAAAGTGAGCTGGAAACTACACAAAGTGACCTTGTAAATCAGCAAGAGGATGAGAAGGATCTACAAAAGGAACTGGTAAAGGAACGAACTGTTTTTGAGATTGAAAAAAAAGCGAAGGTTGATTTACTCGAAGAAACAAAAGGCAAAGAAGAAATTTACAAAAACCTACTAGAGCAGGCTAGAAATGAACAAATTGAAGTAAGGAGTGAAATTGCTGATTTAGGAGATGTATATGAGAAACTAAATTCGGCAGTGATGAGTAAAGAAGGTTTTGCTCAGGAGCAAGTTGGTAAGGGTATTACAGATGCCAAGTTGGCTTGGCCGGTAACGCCTAGTTTGGGTATTAGTGCTTTTTATAAGGATTCGTCTTATAGAGCTGCTTTAGGAGTTGATCATAATGCGATTGATATTCGCGCAACAATGCAAACCACAATTAGTGCGCCGGCAGATGGCGTTGTATATAAGGTTAAAGGCGGCTCGGGCTTGGACTACCATTACGTGATTATTGCCCACAAGGGTGGGATAATGACATTGTATGGACACATGTATGATATTTTTGTGACAGCTGGTCAAACAGTCCGTCAGGGGCAACCAATTGGTACTACGGGTGGACTTCCTGGCTCACGCGGGGCGGGATACTTAACAACGGGTCCACATTTGCACTTTGAGGTTTTTGATGATGGTCGCCATGTAGATCCAATGTATTACATGGATTTAAGCGGTATTGATGCTAGATACTTGCCGGACGCTTATATAAAACTATAGTGCCAAGCAAGAACACACTAAGTGTGATTACAATGGTTGCACCGCTTGGTAAATCAAAAAAATAAGAAGTAAGCAATCCTAAAATCGTACTCATCAAACCAAATATTGCTGAATATGTTAGCAACTGTTTAAAACTGCTGGCAAATAATTTTGCTGTATTTGCGGGAATAACCAACAAGGCAGCAATGAGAATTACACCAATTGTTTTAACGCCGATTGCAATGGCAAGTGCCAGGATTAACAGGTACAGTAAATTAAAAAGAGTAACTTTGGTGCCTGAAGCCTTTGCTAATTCTGTACTAAAGGTGATTTGCAGTAGTTGGCGGTGGAATAGTAGTAAAAATCCGATAATTAGCAAACTAACAATACTAATAAACAAAATATCGGTAGATGAAATGGCGAGTATATTACCAAAAAGAAATTGGAGAATGTCGGTGCGGTAGCCTTTAAAGAAGCTGATGATGACGATGGCAATAGCAATTGAGATTTCGGAGCTAAATGTGAGAATGGAATCACGAGCAAATTTGGGATTATTTTGCAAAATGCTAATAGATAAAGCACCACCAATGGCAGCAAGAAAGGTAAATAAATTGATATTGGCATTGAGTAAAATGGCCAGGGCAACACCAAGAAAGGCAAAGTTGGCGATGCTGTGACTAATCACTGTTTCTTTTCTTAATACAACATAATTGCCTAATAGTGAGTAGATGACGGCAATTAGACTACCGACCAATAAGGCTCTTTGAAAAAAACTAAAACTAAGCGCCTCGATGAGAGTGGTGAGCATGATCTTTGTGGTGATAAGGTTTTAAATGTTTGCCAAATAGACGCTTAAACTCAGGAGTTTTAGCGATTGCTTCGGGGGTGCCTTGGCAACAGAGGCAGCCATCCATACAAAAAACGCGATCGGTGTTGGCAAATACGGTGTGAATGTCGTGGGAGACGAGTAGGATTGTGGGTTGGTAGTCTTTGTGAATTTGTTTGATCAGGCTGTAAAATTGATCCTCGCCGGTAATATCAATGCCGGCGGTGGCTTCGTCTAGGAGGAGGAGGTCGGGTAGGTTGATAAGGGCATTGGCAATGAGAACACGTTGCAGTTGACCGCCGGAGAGGGTGCCGACCAGTTTTTCACCTAATTTTAAGGCGGAGACTTCCTCTAGTTTAGCGTTTATTGTATTGGACTGCGCTTTGGGATTGTAAATCTTAAGGAGCTCAAAAATTGTAATGGGAATGGTTCGATCGAAATCTAGTTTTTGAGGGACATAGCCAATTTTACGGGCATTAACACTGAGTGTGCCGGAAGTTGGTTTAATGAGGCCAAGAATTGTTTTTAGAAGCGTGGTTTTGCCCGATCCGTTGAGACCGATTAGGGAGATGATTTCGCCTGGATAAATTTCCGCATTTATATCATGTAAAATACGGATACCATTTTGGACAACTACTAATTTGCTAATTTTAACGAGTGGTTTATTCACTTTGGAATGCGGTTATTAATTGATCTTTAATATTTAGTAGATTGTCTGTAAAACCATTTCTGGTTAATTGTGTACCAATAGGGTCTATGGTCAGGGTCATGATGCTAAACTCCGTCTTTAGTAATTCGGTAATTTGCGATGTAAATTGCGGTTCCGTAAAGATTACTTTGATTTTATGCGTCTTAATTAGCTCAGTTAGGTTTTGGAGATAGGCGGGATTGGGTTCTTTGCCGGGAAAAGGTTGGATGCTGGCAACTTGGTAAGTACTTAATTGGTAGTCTCTGAGGAAATACTGATAAGCATCATGAAAAACAATGAATGGTTGCGGCTTGACTGTTGATAATTCTGTTTGGATTTGCTGAAAAGTACGATCAAGTTTGGCAAGATAGTCTTGGGTGTTTTGCCGATAAATGGCTTCGTGATCGGGGTCGGCGGCAATTACAGCTGCGGCAATATTTTGCACTTGTAGTTTGGCATTGTTAATCGACAACCAAATGTGAGGGTCGATGCCGCTATGATTGTTCTCTTCAACCATTTCGCCGAAGCCTTGCACGGCCTCGGGACTGTATTTGTTTGTGCCTTTGCTCGTATCAATAATTTGGAGCTTTGGGTTGTTGGCACCATTTGTTAGGTCTGTTAAAAACTCTTCCAGCTGAAGACCGTTTTTAATAATTAGGTCGGTGGTAGCTATTGTTTTGGCGTCAGATGGGCGGGGTTCCCATGTGTGAATGCTGGCCCCGGGCGGAATTAGATTAGTCACATTGGCTTCCTGACCTACTATATTTAGGGTCATAGAGTATAGAGGTGGAAATGTGGCGACAATGTTTATTTTTGTGTTTGTGGTGGGTGCGGGCTGGCCGCATCCAATTAAGATGATGAAAGCAGCTAAAGAGAAAGTGATTTTTCGCATAATAAATGATTAGTTAGAACACTGAACACAAAGGCCGATAACCTCTTGAATATGCTGATGACAGGTAAAATTGGCCAAATGTTGAGAATGGCGGGGATCAACAAACTCGTTAACGGAATGGCAATTATTACAGATGGCAAAGCTGTGATGCCCTTTGGCTTTTTGGTTTAGGATTTGCGGGTCGCACCGGTAGTAGCTATTTAGCGAAGCTAAGTGGTGGATGAGTCCGATTGCAACAAATGGCTCCAATGTACGGTAAACTGTTGTAATGTTAATCCCCTGATCGGCAATTTTTTCTTGAATTTGGTAGGCGGAGATCGGTTCGTTTGTTTCGGCAAATAGACGCAAAATGGCTACACGTGGTTTGGTTTTCTTGAGATTGTGCTTTTGTAGTAGATCTAGGGCAATCGCTAGATATTCCATACTGTGTGGGTCAGTAGTTGCTTTAGTTTGGCATAGCCTCTCCTTAATTGCAACAGTATTGCAGTTACCACAGGTATGGTTTACTATTACAATCAATTATGTTATAATTATAAGATATTTAACATATATTAATGAAACCACTTAAAAGCAAAGATAAAAGTGCGATTATTGCTATCTTATTAGTAATTGTATCAATTTTATTGCTACTGCTAGCCAAAAACACGAATATGTTTCAAGGACGATTTTACTTTGAAGCATGGCCTTCTAGGGTGGAGTTAAAGCAAGCAATCCCAGCTCTTAAACAAGCCATTCCGTACGTAGATCCGACATCTAAAAAATAAGGATTGTGCTTTTTGTCAAATTGAGTTAGGCTTCGCGGGCTTTAAACTAATTTATGAATATATATAATGTGGCAATTGTTGCACATGTAGATCACGGAAAAACAACTTTGGTCGATGCGCTTTTAAAGGCTAGTGATACTTTTGCTAAGCACAGAGAACTTGAAGAGCGTGCGATGGATAGTAATGACCAAGAAAAAGAACGGGGCATTACAATCTATGCAAAAAATGCGGCAATTACTTACAAAGGAAACAAAATTAATATTGTTGATACCCCAGGACATGCTGACTTTGGTTCGGAAGTTGAACGGGTACTACGAACTGTAGATGCCGTAGTTTTGGTTGTAGATGCTTACGAAGGGCCAATGCCTCAAACAAAGTTTGTTTTGCGTAAATCTTTGGAATTGGGACACAAGGTAATTGTGGTAATTAATAAAATTGATAAGCCAATGGCACGTGCGGATGAAGTTGTTGATTTAACTTTTGACCTTTTTGCGAGCTTGGGAGCATCGGATGAACAGTTGGACTTCCCTTATATTTATGCAATTGCACGTGATGGTGTGGCAATTCGCAATTTAACTGATGAGAAGAAAGACATTTCACCACTAATTGAATTTATTTTAGAGCATGTAAAGCCAGCAGGTGGTGATATGGAAGCACCTTTTAGAATGCAACCGGCAACGTTGGCTTACGATAACTTTTTGGGGCGTATGGCCATTGGCCGTGTTTACGATGGTGTTTTAAAGCCAAATGAAAATGTCACGATAATTGATGCTGATGGTGCCAAACGAACAGGTAAGGTTACGAAGATCTTTACATTTGAGGGAATGGATAAAGTTGATTCAGATAAGGCGATTGCCGGAGACATTGTGGCAATTGCGGGATTAGATGACATTTATGTTGGTGAAACAATTACAAATGATGCTTCAGCGATTCCCTTGCCAGCTATTAAGGTTGATCCGCCGGCGTTGGCAATTGAATTCATGGTGAACGACTCCCCTTTTGCAGGGCGTGAAGGTACTTATGTTACCAGCCGCCATATTCGGGCTCGTTTAGAGAAAGAGTTAGAAACTAATGTAGGACTTAAAATTGAGTTTCAGGATAATAGCGATGCGATTAAAGTTTATGGTCGTGGCGAAATGCACATTGCAGTTTTGATTGAAACAATGCGACGTGAAGGTTTTGAGCTCCAAATTTCACAACCAGAGGTAATTATGCGTGAAATTGATGGCGTAAAGTGTGAGCCGATTGAGGCTGTCGTTGTAAATGTTCCCGACGATATGTCTGGGGCCGTTATTCAGGCTTTAGGAAAGCGAAAAGGCGTAATGACTAATATGCAATCCGCTATGGGTAATACAACTTTGGAATTTGATATTCCAACAAGAGGTCTGCTTGGTTTTAGGTCTTTGTTCTTAGTGTTAACAAGAGGCGAAGGTACGTTGTACCATTCGTTTGATCGCTTTGAGCCTTATATGGGTGAAATTGAAAAACGGTCTGTAGGTTCATTAATTTCCGGCGAAACCGGTGCGACAATGGCTTACTCGCTATGGAAACTCCAAGAACGTGGCCCTATATTTGTAGAGCCGGCAACAGATGTATATGAAGGTATGGTAATTGGTGAACACAATCAAGGAACTGACTTAACTGTGAATCCAATTAGAAATAAGAAGTTAACAAATGTCCGCTCGTCTGGTGCCGATGATGCGTTAACGCTAACACCGGTAGTACCAATGACATTAGAAAAAGCGATTGAGTACATTGACGAAGATGAATATGTAGAAATAACACCGTTAAGTATTAGACTACGTAAAAGATATTTGAAAGAGAATGAGAGAAAGAGGAAATAGCAGTCGTCGCCAGACGACCTATAGAAAAAGCAGCCGCGTCGCGAAGCGACGAGCTGCTTTTTAGGAAGGGAAAAGGGGGAAGGTCGTCTAGCGACGACTGCGGCTGCGATCTTGGCTACGGCCGCCGCCGCCTCGGTTGCGGTTAGGGCCTCTACTAAATACGCGTCCACGTCCGCCGCCGCCGTTACTGCTTGGGGCGCCTTGGATCTTTCTAACTTGGACTAGTCCGGCATCTGTTTCTAGACCTTTAAATGCGTCCATAACTTTTTGCTCAAAGACTTGGTCAATTTCAAACACGGTTGCTTCATTTTTAATTTCGATGCTACCAACTTCTACATGCTTAAGGGCTGGTTGTTCGTTGATAAAATTGAGAAGGTCTTTAGGACTGAAGTGATTTTTGCGACCGATATTGATACTTAAAGTGGTGAATTGATGCCGACCTTGTGATCGTTCGTTGCGGCTGCTTTGTCCGTCACGTCCACTGGCGTTTGAATTACTAGCACCTTGATTAAGGTCGCGAGCATTTTTGTAGAATTCGAGGAAACGGTTGAATTCCATAGAAATAAAGTGGCTGATTAGGTCTTCACGGCTAAAATCTTTGAATTTTTCGGTAGCCATTGCTAAATGTTGGGCAATTTGTTCTTTGTTAACTGTGACTTGTTGAACTTTGTCGATTAGTTCTAATAGCTGTCTTTGGCAAATTTCTGATCCGGTTGGAATCATTTTTTGAATGAATGGTTTTTTTAGTCGTGACTCAATTTGGTGGATCTGTCTTTGTTCGCGCATGTTTATGATTGTCAGTGAGACACCGCTGCAGCCGGCGCGTCCGGTTCGTCCACTACGGTGAATATAACTTTCGACATTTTCTGGTAAATTATAATTAATAACGTGAGTTAGTACATCAACGTCAATACCACGAGAAGCAACGTCGGTGGCAACAAGTAGTTGCAGGTCACGTCGACGGAAACGAGCCATGGCATCTTCACGCTGTGATTGCGAAAGGTCACCATGTATGGCTTCGGCGGAATATTTATCGCGAATTAGTTTGTCGGCTACTTCTTTGGTTTCGTTACGGGTTCTACAGAAGATTATTCCGTAAATTGAAGGGTTGGCATCACAAATACGACGTAATGTTTCGTAACGGTCTTTGGCGTGGGCAACGTAGAAGTGATGTTCAACATTTTCGGCACCGGAATTTCCTTTACCTGTACTTACTTCCTCGGGATTATTCATATATTTTTGCGCAATGTAACTAATTGCACGTGGCATTGTGGCCGAAAATAGTAGGGTTTGTTTTTCTTTAGGAGTTTCGGCAAGAATGGCATCAAGTTCATCTTTAAACCCCATGCTTAGCATTTCGTCCGCTTCGTCTAATACTAACCATTTTAGTTGGTCCAGTTTTAAAATGTTACGACGAATCATGTCGTGCACACGTCCCGGTGTCCCTATAATAATTTGCGGATTTCTCTTTAAATTGGTGATTTGCTTGCGGATATCTTCACCACCATAAACGGCAGTTGAGCTAATGCCATTTAGATATTTGACAAAATTGCTAATATCTTTAGCGATTTGGCGACAAAGTTCACGTGTTGGGCAAAGAATGATTGCTTGTACAGCTTTACTGTCGGCGTTGATTTGTTCCAAAATTGGTAAACTAAAAGCAGCGGTTTTACCGGTACCAGTTTGTGCCAAGGCGATTAAATCTGTTGGTTTTTCGAGGATATATGGGATAGTAATAGCCTGAATTGGTGTTGGCGTGGTAAAGTTGAGTTCGTCTAATGCTCTTGTAAGCTCAGCAGACAAGCCAAGTTCGTGAAATGTTGTCATGTAAATTTATTAGGAAGCTGGACACTACATGATTTTATTGTAAAACACAAGGACTTCTTGTAAGGTGGTTGGGCTCAAGCAATTTACTATCATTAATATTTATGAAAATCGATCTGCAACCAATAGTGCAAAAACACGTTTACATTCCCCGCAAAGAGCAGTTTATGGCCCTTTTTCCCGGTTCCCCCGCTTTTAGGTGGAATCAGGTAGAGGAAAGTCTAATTGGCATGAGTTACGAAAATTGGGAACAGCTGTCTAATATTCCTAAAGCCATGCGCGATGAGTTAGGTGAGCAAATGCCATGGCTTAGTTTTAAGCCTGTGCAAACACTACGCAGTAAAAATGGTGATACGTTTAAGGCCGCTTTGCAAATGGAGGCAGGTGAATTTGAGTCAGTCTTAATGCAAAATAAGCGTGGTAGCTGGACGATTTGTGTGTCTTCACAAATTGGTTGTGGGATGGGCTGTTCATTTTGTGCAACCGGTAAAATGGGGTTTAAATCGAATTTGCATAGTGATTATATTATTGATCAGTATCGCTACTGGGATTATTTTATTAAGCATAACAAAGAGCTTGGTGGACGCATTAGTAATGTTGTTTTTATGGGCATGGGTGAGCCGTTGGCAAACTATCCCAACGTAAAGGCGGCGATTAATTTATTATTAAAGTATACCGATTTGGGACCAACACGGATTACCGTTTCGTCTGTTGGTGTTATACCGGTGTTAAACAAACTGTTGGACGATCCGGAGTGGCCGCCTGTGCGTGTAGCGATTTCTGTGCATAGTGCTGATACAGATACCCGCCGTGAGATTGTGCAGACTTCTTATGATCAGTTTTTAGAAGATTTGAAAAAATGGGGAATTGCGTATGCCAAAAAGCTTGGTAACCGCCGTCATCATCTGACTTTTGAGTATGTAATGTTAAATGAGGTGAACGATTCGGTTATGCACGCCAATAAACTTGCCGCTTTGGTAAGAGCGATTGGGGGCACCGTTAAGGTTAACTTAATCCCCTATAATGCTACCGACAGTGTTTACGAATGTTCCAGCGAGAAGAACTTTGAGGAATTTATGGACACGCTGCGCAACCATGGTGTTGAGGTTACTCGCCGTAAAAACATGGGTGGTGATATTAACGCAGCGTGTGGCCAGTTGGTAAGATTGAGGGAGAAAAATGATGATGTTGAAGTTTCTAGCCAAACGTAAAGGCATAAACCTCGGTACCACCTTCCGGGTATTTAATTTCGAGGAGATGTTCACCCGGTTCAGCTAGTTCTACTAGTTGATACAGACGGTCGGAGTCGATATTGATGGTGTCGGTAAGTTTGCCATCTAGGTAGACTTCAGCTTTTGTGGTTGTATTTGGGCTTGCGGGGCGCATGACAAGGAAGACATTTTTGGCGGCAAATTTAATGGAAAGGCTAGAGTTAGTTGTGGAAAGTGCATAAGTTGGGGCAATGGTCCACTCGCCACTATAGGCGAACTGATTTAGTGTTAAGATTGCAGGCTTACTGTATTTGGTATTCTTGTCATTAATAATGCCCTCTGGTGAAGCAAAATTTTGGAGGCGATCGTAGCCGAGATAGGTTTCGGGTGTTTTGGCGTAATTAACTTCAGATATGTTGATGTTAGTGGTTGGCTCCTTAGTTAAGTCGGCGCCGGCTTCAATCAATAGTTGGCGAATAAACTCTTCGGACTCTTTATAGTCCCCTTCTCCTTTGTGGAATTTACGAACTTTGCCATTGGCATCGATAAAGTATTTGGCTGGCCAGTAGTGGTTACTGTAGGCGCGCCAGGTTTTATAGTCGTTATCTTGCACAACTGGATAAGTAAGACCAAAGTCTTTGATTGCTTTGGCTAGGTTTGGTACTGATTTTTCAAATTCAAATTCCGGTGTGTGGACGCCGATGATTACTAATCCATAGGCAGCATATTTTTCTTGCAGGCTTTGAATGTAAGGTAGTGTGCGAATACAGTTAATACAGCTATATGTCCAAAAATCGATGAGAATAACTTTACCGCGGAGGCCGGATATAGTTAAGGGGTCTGAGTTAAGCCATGCGCCGGTGCCGGCTAGTTCGGGAGCGTCCTTGAAATTGGCGGTATCTACTTCGGAGGCGTTGTTACCGTTGCCGTCTTGAAAAGTTTGCTTTAAGGCATTTTGAACAACATCGTTTTCTTCGATCTTGGTTAAACCGGCGCCATAACTAGGGAATTTAGCGGTAATAAAAGTTTGGAAGCTGCGGTCCCAGTTTAGTAATAGGCCCAAGGCGACAATTAATAGCAAAACACCAAACACTTTTTGGATATGGCCTAAATTGGCTAGGAGCCATGGGACTTTTTTGAGGAGCGCGCGGCCGCCATACATAATGCCAAACATAGGGATGGCCGTACCCAAGGCGTAAGCCAATGTAATTACAAAGGCGAAGCCATTAACAGATCCGGATAAAGCCAAGGCAATTACACTGCCCAAGATGGGACCAACGCATGGTGTCCAAATTAAGCCCATGGAAATACCAACAAAAATACCGCTTACAAAACCGGTTCGGCTCTTTGCCCCATTACCGGTGCTAGACTTAGCGACTAACTTGGAAACTGTAAGCTCGAAAAATGTGTGAAGTTTAGGAATTAGTAATACCAAGCCAAATAGGGCGACAACTATTATCGAAATATATCGAATGGCGTTGGCGGAAATACCGGTTAGATTTACTAATGTAGTTAGAAAAAGGGTAAAGACGGTAAAACTGATTATAAATCCGGTAACTACCCCAAATGGGTATTTTTTATCGTCGATTGTAGCTCCGGTAAGCACGATAGGAAGGACGGGCAAAACACATGGTGAAAGAATGGTAATAATGCCGGCGGCAAAAGCAATGCCGATTAATAGGTACATATGAAAAAATTATTGAATATATTGGTTTTATTAAATTTAATTGTCATCTTCATCTGTATCCCAACTACTCCAGTCGTATTCGTCATTCTCGACTTCTCTGGAAATTTCGTCGCCGCTGGCGGTCAGATGTATTTCGTAAAGACTGTTGCTCAGTATTAGTTTAGCTACATAAAAATCGCTTTTAGGCTTTATACTAATTACTTCTGCGCTGGGATATTTTTGGAGTATGGCATCTTTGAGAGAGTTTAAAACAGCAGTAGGAGAACCGGATGTTGACGTACCTGCATTAGTACTGGCAAGGGGACTAAGGTAGTAATTACCTAGCAAATCCCAAGCAAAATTTGAATGGATCGATGAAAAAATACCGGTAACCTCCTTGCCGCAACGTGTAGCAATGCTTTTACTGCCTGCGGGGTGTTCGTTGATATAGGTGGAGACATCGTAAACTTTGCCACTAACAATCAAGTAACAGTCTGCACGAGTTGCATGCTTTGTGGCTTCGGCCAAGGTTAATTGCTGTCTAGTGGTAGCTTGTTGACTGGTAGGCGTTGATTGATTCACTTTTACAGGAGGATAAGCGAGCCCCAAGCCATAAACGCCTAATAAAATTGCCACAAATATAATTAAAAAAATGAGTGTGGCTTTTTTCATAATGTTAAAAGTTAAATTCTTCAGAATGGATATTTTGAGGAGAAATATTTTTGGCGATAAATTGATCATGTAAAGCATGAATCATGCCAGGTGGCGCGCAGATAAAAATATCTTTATGGTTTAAGAGTACTGACTCTCTTTGAATTGCATCCGCAGTTAGACGCCCTCTCTCGTCTGTATTAAAAAGATGAAGATGGAAGGTGTCCGGCATGTTCGCACTAATAGTGTTTAATTCATCTAAATATATTGCCTCTTCTACATTACGTACACAGTAAAAAAGATCAATCTGGTAGCATTGGGATGCGGTAAGTGACTCTGCCATAGAGATAAATGGCGTAATGCCAACACCACCGGCAATCCAAATTTGAGCAAAATGTTCACAGGTCTTGTGTGAGAATGCGCCAAAAGGACCTTCGATAATTGCATCTGTGCCTACTTCCAGTTTATATAATTCTGCTGTGTAGTCGCCAAGGTTTTTGACGGCTAATTTTAGTTCGGGGGCACCGGGGGGTGAAACAATACTAAAAGGATGGCCTTCATTCCCCAGTTGCGAATTTTTGAATTTAATAAAAATAAACTGGCCGGCGACAAAATTAAAAGCAGGTTTTAGGGGTGTGAGACAAATTTCAACGATGGCACTATTAAGATTGCGAATTGAGGCAACCTGGTATCGATAATATTTGACTAAAAATTGCCCCAAAATGGTTCTGTACATAAATGCTAGTAAACCAAGGGCAGATAACCCCAACACGTAATAACGTAAAGGCAGATAACTAGCTGTATCGCTTGGTGTTAGCCAAACGTGCAGAGCTCCTAAAAAGAATGCTAGGCCCAAAAACTTGTGAGTGATTTTCCAAATATTGTAGCGTGGTCGGAGGTATAAGGTTAAAACAATTAAGGTGATCATTAGCCCTAATGAAAATAGTCCCCAGTTGTTTGACCAATTGCTACCAGGTAATAAAAATTTAGCGGCGTCACTAATGCTACTTGTATATTGTGGCAGCATTAATAAAGGATGAAACATTAACAAAATCATTGCTATTTGCCCAAGTTGACTGTGGCGTTCGTAAACTTGATTTAATCCATTAAAGAATTTCTCAAAAATTTTAATTCTTGCGCTGAGAAAAAGGGTTAAGGCAAACATAGATGTACCAACCAGCGCCGCAAGTTTAGAAATGCTTAATAATGTACTTGGGATACTATTAAAACGTGGTACTGATGCTGGTGCAAAAAACCATAAAACAATTGGGAATAGGCATACAATCCAAACAAAAATCCAACCTGTTTGTTGATTAGTCGAGCTCATTTTAGTTGGTTATTTCATTATCAATGAATAGTTTGTGTTCTTTTTTAAATAATTTCGTACAAATGACAAAGATGGAATAGGTGATAAAATATGCTGCAAAAACATCGATAGAGTAATGTAAATGGGCAAGTAAAACAACGGCAGCAAAAAACACGGATGAGGCTAAAAAGAAGGTGCGCAATGTTCGACTATGCCAAAAAATTAATGCCATTAAAAAGGGAATACCAGTGTGTGCCGAGAAAAACAGATCACCTCCAAAGGAAAAATTGCGGATAAAACTTAACGGGTCGATTTGAATATGACTAGGAAAATTAGCGATATGAGTAAGGCTGATAAAAATGGATCTGATAATTGTAAATAGAGCGATGCTTTTAATTAAAAAGGGTAAAATCCCTGGTCGAAATAATGCCAAAAAGCCAATAAAGCACACAAAAGCAACGAACCCGTAAATAAAGAGAAAACTTAAATCGATAACGGGAATATTACTTAGAATGATGTCGGTTACTGAGTTGCTTTGGCTATAGGAAGCGTAAACACTCGCATAATAATTAATTATTAAACTAACCAGTAAAAAAGCAATTGCCACAAATAGTGAGATTCTGAATTCGTGATTTGAAAAGAAGTATTTGTACTTTTTGAATAGCTTTTTGATGATTTCAGTTTTAGATATTACAGTCTTTGTTATATCATAAAAATTGATCCAGAAAAATAAGCAAAGCATACTTTGCTAAAGCTGGTAGATTTTTTACTTTTAAAACGATACCAATAAGGCTCTTGTGGCGGTCTTTGCTATCGCAAAATTGATTTAGAAATTCATGTTTGGCTTTGGCAATAATGTCAAACATGGCGTCAAACGTCCGATCTCGCTTCATTAAATCCCATACAAAACGGTACAAAACTTGTTTGCGATAATAGGTCATCAATTGATTGTACTTTTGAATTTCGGGGTAATACTTTTTTAGTGCCTGCTTGTCGCCGGCAAGGTAGCGAGGAATGAGTTTGGCGGCAACTTGGCCGGACACAACGGCCCCCTTAATGCCATCGGCGGCAAACGCTCCACACAGACCGGCGGCGTCGCCCAGCAGCAAGGTGTTTTTGTCGAATACCTTACGCAGTGGGCCGCTAAGTGGTATTAGGCTGCCAAACGTGAGGATTGGCTCATTGTCATGGGCAATTTTGATCATCTTTTTTGTTTGAAGCTTTTTGATAAACGCATCCACTTTGGTAAGGTCACGGGCATTTTTGCTGAGCTTGGCGATGCCTAGCCTAAAGGCGTTACGGCCGTTAATGATGCTAGGAGAAAGCCATCCCCCGTAGCCGAGTGAGAATTCGCCAAACCAGTAATGATAAACAGCCTGTGTAGGGTGTGGACCAAAAGTGATATCACCGTAAAAAGCTTTTTCGAGGCCAACGAGAAACTTCTTGTTTTTTGAGAGTTTAGAATTTGAGGCGGCAACGCTGGACTTGGCGCCGTCGGCACCTACAAGAAATTTGGCATTTACGGTCTCTGTATCGCTAGTTGTTTTAAGGTTAATGGCAAGTGGATATGTGTCCGCGTTTGTATCGTTGTAGCTTAGGTACTTAGTTGTAATTCGCAGCGTGACGTTGGCCGGTAGCGTCTCGGACATATGTTTAATTAGCTGTGGCGTATCGGTCGAATATATCCATGGGGTTTTGGTATATGAGAAAAAATTGCGCTTAAAATCGGTGCCAATAACGCCAATACTATTAATTTGATTTGGAATGAATTTTTTGAGATCGACAAATTCACTAAGTAAATCGAAGGTGGCTTGGGTAATGAGGCCGGTGGATTCCACACAAGCGTCTAGGGCTTTTTTGGAATCGACAACGAGAATTTTAAGAGTTGGCGGCAGGTGATGTGCCAGAGTTAGGCCGGAAAAGCTGGCGCCGATAATCACAACGTCGTAGTTCATAGCGATTTAGTCAATTTGTAATCTTAGCCATTCGCCCTCTTGTGCCTCTAAATGATCGTGGATTTCCTTGAGGCGACGGTTTTTTTCTTCGGAATATTTTGTAGCGTTATTTTCAAACCATTGTAGGAGTTCATGCCTTTCGGCTTCCAATTTTTTGATTGTGTTTTCGATGGTGCGAACTTGTTTGCGAATTTCTTTTTGGTTGGGCTTGGCTTTTTCGGCTGATGTATCGGGAGAAGCTTGTTCCTTTGAGGGGTTAATGTCTTTTATTAATTCACTCTTAATATGATAAACGTACTCTTCGTAATTGTGGTAATAGCGTGAAACCGTGCCGACTTTAACTTGAACAATGCCGTTAGCTAATAATTCAACAAAAGTTCGATTATGACTAACAAAAATAACGGTGCAGTTGGCGTTATGTAGGGCGCTGGCTAGTGCTTCGGTGGTTTCAAAGTCCAAGTGATTTGTTGGTTCATCTAGAATAAGAATGTGATTTTTCTGTAGTAGCAAACCGGCAAGGCACAAACGGGCTCTTTCGCCACCGCTTAATACGGCAATTTTATCTTTTGTGGCTTCGTCCTTAAAAAGAAAGTTGCCTGCCATCGCTAATATGTCCTGATGTGTGGCGTTAATGGGTGCACACTGCTCTAAATAGGCGATCACCGTTGTTTCTGATGGTAAAAGTGCTGGAACGTGTTGTGCATAGTAGCCAATTTTAATTTCGTGTCCCCATTTATAGGTGCCTGTTATTGCTTTTAATTCGCCGGCGATTGTTTTAAGTAGTGTGGTTTTACCTTGGCCATTATCCCCCACTATGGCGATATGCTCGCCGCGCTCAATTTCTAGGTCGATTTTAGTGGCGATTACTTTCTCGGGATAACCGATGCTAAGGTCGTTTACTTTAAGGGCAATGCCTCTTTGTTGGGAAATATCGGGGATGACAATGCGACTGGTGATTGGCGTGTGCTTTACTTCAATCGTATTAAGACGTTCAATTTGCTTAAGTTTTGACTGTGCCGAAGCGGCTTTACTTGCTTTGGAACCAAATCTGTCCACAAATTTTTGGAGATGCTCTCGCTTTTGTTCAACTTTTTGGTTTGATTTAAGCGTGACTCCCATCTGCATCTCCTTATAAGCAAAATATTCTTCCAGCGGTTTTGGAAAAAGGGTGATTTTGCCGTGTTCAATTTCGGCTGTTGAAGTGCATGTTTTTTTCATAAACTCGCGATCATGCGAAATCAGCAAAAAGCCGCCTTTATAGCTTTGCAGAAATGCCTCAAAAAGGAGCTGGGTAGACAAGTCCAAATAGTTTGTAGGTTCATCTAGCAGGAGTAAATTTGGCTCTTTAAGTAGTAGATCGACAAGCTTTACACGCATTTGATAGCCTCCTGCCAGCGCCCCAATTTCTTGGTTTAGCAGGTCGCCGGTTAGTTGAAACTGAGCAGCTATTTTGGCACATTTCCACTCTTCCTCGTTTGATGAACGCGTGAAAAAGGCCATAACGGTCTCCGTCACCTCAAACGGGTTATGCTGTGTTAAATAGCCAATTCTCGCATTTTTATGAATGATGATCTCGCCAAAGTCTGCACTTTCTTCACCGGTAATAATCCTGAATAAAGTGGATTTTCCAGCCCCATTACGGCCAATTACGCCAACTTTTTGGTTGGTTGTAATGTTAAGGGTGGCATCCTCAAACAAGGTGTGCGCCCCGTATGACTTGGTCAAATTTGTAACTTGCAGCAGTGTACTCATGGTCTGTTTTAAAATGATCTGAAACAGGTTGCCACAATTTGGCTAATGTGGGTAGAGGGATTTTATTGACATTGGGCAAGTGCATTGCTATAGTAGCTATGTACTAGTTCAGTAATACAGTGCAATGAAACAATCCCTTACAAATTTAGCTGAGTTTTTTGCAAAAATTCCCGATGTAAAAACGGCGGAGGCTGTGCTGCCTAATATTTTTACGCCGAGTGAGTTGGTGGAGCTTGAGCAAAGATTGCGGATATTTGAGATGCTCAATGCTAACATGCCGCAAAGAAAAATTGCATCAAAATTGGGGGTTAGTATTGGAACAGTTAGTCGGGGGTCTCGCGTATTAAAGTATGAAGCTTCGGACTATTTAAAGAAACAATCTTGGCGAGGACAATCTAAACTTTGGCCGGGCTCTTTGCTGTAATTATTTGTGATAGATAATTTCCACTCACGCCCGGCTGCGCCGGGCTTTTTTTAATTTACTAATCAAAAATTCATGCAAACTAAAAATATTACGCATAATATAGTATAGGGACAGAGAATCTTTTCTGAGTTAAGATCAAACTGAGGAAAGAGCATTGGAGGGGGTGGAAGTGTTTTTGACAGCCGACAATGCTAAAAAGGCCCCAGTTTTTCCAGCTGTCTAAATGAGAATAGATTTTGTTGATCCGGGGGATGTTTGAACTTGTAGTGAAGCGGTTTTAAAGCTTGTTGCATGAAGGAAATAAAGGAATCGAGATTTTGATATTGAGCTCTTAGTATTAGAAAGTTTTTGTAGCACATTAAGACCCTGGAAATTAGTGAATGTGTCGACTTTTGAATCTTGATAAATGTGACGGTAAAGACGTTTATGGCGAATTGAATTAACGCTATTAAATTGACGAATTTTTGATAATTTAGCACTCTAATTTCCCCTAAATTGAACTTCTGTTTACATCGTTTAAAGATATTTTCGATACCCCATCTTTTTTGATACATAGTGATTATTTCGACAGAAGAATGCTCTTGTTTTAGGGCTGCAAGTAGCCGTATTGGAGCTTTTTTGCTTCCAAGATGGTTGGCAATCACCAATGTATATTCTGTTCTTATATCGACTTTATTATTATTTTTGTTCATCAAATAGACTTGATACCGACCGGTGGGCAATTCTTTTACCATAACTATGACCCCGGTTTCTTTAACTACAACACCTCGATTTGATCTTAATCTAGCTATAAATTGCACTTCCACATTGTGACGCAAAAACTTGAAAAATTGCTTGTCGTCGTTCCCACGATCAAAAACCCAAATGCCTTATTTTTACGAATTTGATTTTGCGTGTATTCCTCACCCCTATGAACCTCTAACCTGAGTAGTATACCATTTACCCCCAGTCCATGAAGAGTATACCTGATGCTGTCTGGTGCACAGCTAGTTGGCTTGCAGGAACAAGAAGTTGCAGAAAGTTTAGCGACCTTGCTTGGAATGAAATCGTCAACGGCAGTGCAGGCAACTATTGCTTGGTTTAGAGGTAAATTTTTGGAAAAGATTAAGCTGGGTTCATTAAAGGAGTAAGTAATTATTGCGTATAAGGATTTGGAGGATTCACTAAATGTTCAAAAAGTCGTAGCTATAAGGGGTGAAACTGCTGAGGCAGTTGGGCGTGACATTACCGGTGCGACTTTTGAATATAGTAATCCTGTGAAGAAAGCTTGGCGGCAACGTAAATCGGAGTATATCTTTGGAAAAACTGAGAAAATGGCTCGAGCCAACCTCAGAGTACTATGTTTGGCTGGTAAGGACTGTTTGGATATACCGGATTATTTAAGCGCTGGTTTTAAGCCGAAAAATATTATTACAGTAGAGAAGGATCGACTAATTCGGAACCAATGGGAAGATAGAACAAAGGAGCTTGGAATACACGGAGTTTTTGGTGATTTATTGAAACTTATAGAAGCTAAGAATCCACCTTTTGACAGGCCTTTTGATGTTGTGGATTTGGATTTTACGTGCCCTATGAATGCGGATGTGCACAACATTTTACAGCTACTACCAGTGGGTAATAGTCAGGTGGTGACTATTGTAAACGTAATGGCAAAACGTGATCCAAGATTAAGCAAAGAATTGCATTCGGAGGCAAAGACTCATCGAGATTTGTATAGGAGCGCATTTTCGGATACAAACGCGGACTTTGACTATGCAACGTGGGTGGAATCGTTTAATTCGGGACGGTTAGATCCGTATGACAGTGTCGATGTGTTTGGAAATGAGCGTGATTTTTCCCTCCCTTCCATTGTCGCAAGTTCATTAGCATGGCACTCTCGTCATTATTCTCGTTTTACTCCAGGTATGACTGCTGAAGTGGCAGGACTGATCCAGCTAAATATTTTACCTAAGCTCTTATTGCATTTGGAGATGACGGCAAATGCTCTTTATGAAGCGGCAAACGTTCCTAATGACCAAATACCAATTAAAGGAAATGTGGCTTGCTCTTCAATTGGTAGCCTAATGTTAATGCTTCATACTATGATGGAATATTTGATTTTAAACCAGTCAATATGCTCTGATGTTTCCACTTGGAAGTACATCAGCCCTCCAAATAATTCACCATTTATGAGTGTGGCACTCGTTGCGCGAAGACCTGATAAAATTTTCAATAATATTGTGGCAATTGATCTGCTAAATCTTTTGCATCAAATGGCTAAGGATAGCTTGACGGTCTCAGAGGACCCAAAATGGTCAATAGGTTTTACCGATAATGACTATCGTCCTATCAAACGCCTTTCCACTAATGGATGGGAGAAGCAGATTCGACTTACATATCGAGGAAATGATCAGCAATTTCACGGTGTATGTTGGCAAGATTTGTTAAATTTATTAAGTGTATTTTGGGGGAGTTACAAATATTCCGTTGGTGCATTAGAGGCAAGCAACATTTTGCCGCAGCCGGCAGTTATCACGGCCAAATAACAAAATCACGCTATATAAAAGAAATCCCTACAGTCTATCAGTTGATAGGATTTGTAGGGATTTTGGCGGGTATAATTATTTTGATAAAAAAGCCTCGTTACAGCGCCTGAAACTCAAACGTCCCAATCAATTTGTCGACTTCTTCGTTAACTTTGGCTTGAACGTTGTCGGATGTAAACGGTTTGTAGGTGATGATGGAATTTGCCGTTTCGGCTAGCAATTTTTGGCCGGTTTGTAGATAAAACTCGGGGTTGTCGGCGCGGCCGATGAATTTGGCGTTCCATAATGTTACCGTAAAGCCCATACCATCGTTTTTTTCGAGGTTGCAATAATATTGACCGGCGCAAAACTCGTAGGCGACTTGTCCGGCTAGGCCGTTTTCGGGAACTCCGCCACCGGTAGCGGTTAAGTCAACGACTTTGTAGCGCATTTGGCCCCATGGGGTAAGTTTGAAATTGAATGTTAGCCGGCCAAGAGTGCCGTTACTTAATAAAAGTTGCCAGTCGCTATCAAATTTTGGCGCAGAGACAAGAAAAATAAAATCATCTTTGCTATTTTTGGCCGTTTCTAAAAGACTTGGTACAACTGTTGGTTCGGCTACCACCTCTGTTTGCTGTACATCTAGGGTCTGATTCTGTTGCCATATGTACACGCCGCCGCTGGCAATAACGGCGGTGATTACCACAGCTAAAATGAGTTTGAGTGAGGAATTCATACAATTGGGGGTAAAACTATAGTTTTGCAATTATAACTGGCTGGGGTGGTAGGGATCGAACCCACGAATGGCGGGACCAGAACCCGCTGCCTTACCACTTGGCTACACCCCAGTGCTTTTTGCCTGTTTATTTTACACTGCTACGCTCGATTTAGCAAAGCTTGCAAATCCAATGTGTCGGTAATGTTGATTTGATCAACAAATTCTTCCATATGCGAAACCAGAATGATGGCACCTTTATAGTCGTTAATGGCTTGAGCAATTAAAGGAAGGTGCCTAAAATTAATGTGGTTTGTGGGCTCATCAAGAATAAGCAGACCCGGTTTTTGGAGCACAAAACGAGCATAGCAAAGGAGACCTTTTTGCCCTTCGGATAAAGAACCAACCTTATTTTTCATTAGGTCGGAGGTTAAAAGGAAATGCGCACCCGTGGCATAAATGTCTTCATTTGTGGCCTCAACAGCTATACTTTCCAGGGACTCATAAACAGACTGATCAAAATCCAAACCGGCAAAATCTTGTTGATAATAACCAACACGCAAACCTTCCGTTAGTGTTGCGTCTTGAGACTCCCCCAACGCTAACTCTTTTAATAAGGTACTTTTACCAATCCCATTTGGTCCATGCAGTTGTAAACGATCACGATTGTAAAGTTTGATGTCTACCTTTTTGGCGACACGTTCATGATTTACAATAATGCCAATGGATGAAATAGTCGCAATTGCCTCAGACCACTCTTGGCTGGGGATAATAAAAGGTCTAATGGTACGATCGTCACGGCGAACCTCGACCATGTTTTCTTCGTCGTCAGCAACTTCGTCACGTAGTTTACTGGCTAATCGGCGCATCTTTCCTCCTTTGTTGGCAAAGAAATTGATTTTATCTTTACGGTCTTGAATGTTTTTGCGCAATTGTGCGTTTTTACGTTGATCGGCCAAAATCTTACTGGCGATTTGGTCAACAACATCAAAATAGTCGCCAACATACTGCTCAACGGTCTTTGTATATATATCTAAGTTTAAGACGCCATCTGTAAAAGAGTTTAAAAAATTGGCATCATGTGAAATAACGATAACGGTTTTTTCGTAACCAATTAAAAAGCCTGTAAGATGCCCAATACCATCGGCGTCTAAGTTGTTGGTGGGCTCATCCAAAAGTAAGATATCTGGCTTTTGAATAAGGGCGTAGGCCAAAAGGATTCTGGCTAGCTGTCCTCCGGAAAGGTCTTTAATTTTGCGATCAAGCGGGATGGTTAGGTTGACAACCTCCAAAACATCTTTAATTAATTTTTCAATGTTGTAGGTTTTTTCGGCAAAGGCGGTTTCAAAATATTCCACAACAGTGTGGCAAAAAAACTGCTGAGGCATAACCTGAAGCGCAATACCAACGGTGGCACCCGGCTTAATATTTACTTTTCCTTTGTGCGGTTTGAGTGTCATTTCCTCCGATAAGCCATTAATTAGCGGACTTGCACCAAGAATCAATTTAAAAATTGTACTTTTACCGGCGCCATTCTGCCCCATAATCGTAATTTTGGCATTTTCTCTTACGGTAAATTCGGCCTTTGCTAAAATCTGTCGACCGTCGCCATAGTCAAAATCGACCTTTTCAAAACTGAGAATTACATTGCCATGATTCATACGCGCCCTTGCTAAATAATAAGAAGATGTCGTATTTGTAGCATAAACTGTTGGAAGTTGCTAGAAATAGTTCTAGGGAGTCTTTTTCGTCAAGGCAAAGTTCCCAACTTGCTGGGTATTCTAACTTGACGAATTCTACAAAGCAGCTGAGGCATTGCCCGATGGCGGATCAATCGGCTTTCTCGACTCCTTTAGCTGTCCTCTTTGCTTCTTCTGCTCCAACATTTTTTCCTTAGCCCGCTTTGATCTTTTTTGCTTCTGCTTGCGTAATTTATGAATTTTTTTGGCCTGATCCGACTCCTCTCCCTTAATGTGCAATTCAATTTTAAGAATCAACAACTTATAGGCCGAAAGTCGATTTTTACTCTGCTCCCGATGCTTTTGGCACTTAACAGTGGTCCCCGTGGGCTGATGCCTAAGCAAAACGCAGCTGGAAGTCTTATTAACTTTTTGCCCACCTTTGCCGGAGCCTGTCACAAACTGCTCGGAAATATCGCCCGGGTAAATCTCGAGTTCTTCGGCTTTTTGGAGGAGCGGCGGGGAAAGATCGACGGGAAAGGGCATGCTAGGAATTGATTTCTAGTAGTGTTATGCTTGAGCTACGAACTTAATATACTAAATTTTATGTCTATCCAACAAGAGCTAAAATCAATGTCCGACCCGGAGCGTGCCAAGCACAGTTTGCGTTTCTTTAAAACCAGTAAGGGCGAATATGGCGAGGGCGACAAGTTTTTAGGAATTAAAGTTCCGGATCAAAGGACAATTGCCAAAACAAATTATAAAGAAATTACAATCGACGAGGTTTTGACTTTGCTACAAAGTGAGATCCATGAACATAGATTAACTGCGCTCATCATGCTGGTTTATAAATTTCAAAAAGCTGATCAAACTGGCAGAGAGAAAATTGCCAACTTTTATTTAAAGAATACAAAGCACGTCAATAATTGGGATTTAGTTGATTCTTCCGCCCCGTACATCCTTGGCGCTTATTTGTTCGAGCATCCTAACAAACTAAGTCTGCTGTACAAATTGGCAAAATCAAAAAATCTTTGGGAAAAAAGAATCGCCGTTTTAAGCACATTTTACTTTATTGGCAAGGGCGATTTTGATGATTTTTTGCAAATTGCCGAAATGCTGCTTTTAGATAACCATGATCTCATTCACAAAGCTGTTGGTTGGGGTCTTCGCGAAGTGGGAAAACGAGATTTACAAACAGAAATGAATTTTTTAGACAAGCACTACAAAATAATGCCACGTACAATGCTGAGATACGCAATCGAGAAGTTTGAAGCGAAGGTAAGGAAGGGGTATTTAGGAGGGACGAGGGGGGGCTTGAGCCCTTATGCATCATAAGACCACGAGTGATGGATGGGTCTTGGATCTCATCGAACTTCATCAAAAAGTCCTCTTGACAAACACCGATTACATAGCTTTAATTCTTAACTTAATAAATAAAAACACTTTCTATCATGAGTAGTACACCACGTAATGGTAACATCCCAACTGACCCCCAATGTGATCCCTTTATTCAGATAATTACGAATTGTGGGGGAATGACCAGTGATGATGTTATGAATTTGGTTGGAACAATTGAAGCAGCTACGGCTAGAGGTGAGGATCCCATGGGGAATCCATTAATTCGTGATACTATATGTCGTATTAAGGGTAAAATTGCCCCCTTACTGCGTGATTTGGTTGATAATGAAAGTGAAAGGGCTGACACTCCATGTGAACTTGATTCAATTATTACTGATGGTAGTACCTACGCGCAGGCCAATGCACGACTATTTTTTACTCCATGGAGCTCTAGTTTTGCTCATGGTTCAGACACACTTGTTCCCATAGTAGGTATAATTAGGAATATCTTGGAGTCAGGTGAAACTCTTGCCAGTATTAGAGAGATTAGATGGCTTAAGCCTATAACCTGCGACTTGCAATTGGCAGTACAAGCGCGAGCTTTTAAGATGTCAGAATTGATTGGCAAAGACATATCCTTAGCAGCTCAATTTATCAGTAGTAACGGCAGGATGATCTCACTTATTGGTAAGCACATTACAAACAGGCCGATTAGGAGACATTTTTGTCGAAATCCTTTTGCAGTTGGGGTTGTTTCTACTTCTCCAAGCGAGTTTAAGCAAGTTGGAGATGATGAATTTAAAGTGCAACTTAAATTACCGAATTTTGTAGGTCCAGATGAGATGCTGAACAATAATGCAATGTTGACCGTGCCAACTGTTGTTGAGGTGTTAACATATGCTGTTGATGGTTTAAGGAGGCATTTGACACATATACATGGCAATGGATTGGGCTTATTGGGTGGGGTTGGTAATCTGACATTGCCTAATTCGCTAACGGAGATATTGGGAGCAGGGCATTATTTAGAATTAAAAATTAAACGAGGTGGAATTAGGAGCGGAAAATCGGGTATGCAACTTGTGCCCATTGAATTTAAATTTGATCATCAACAACAAGCTGGTACTGTCATGCTCGCAGTCATTTAGTGGCTAATAAACACACTGGTGGCAAGTACCCTTTTTAGCACTATTTAAGTTATTTCATTAAAATCATCCCTGCAAAAACTGGATCTTTTTACCAACCATGGCTGTGCTCCCTCTTTATACATGCCTCTATTGATGCTGTCATCCAATGTTTGAAATTGATCTACCGCCTACAAAACCATGGTAAGCTCCCGAGATATTTACAAATTTTGTGACTAAGTTATGCAATATGGCTACGACCTTGGAATGGAGGTAGTAAACGCCGTAGTTAGCAGTCCTACCATTCAAAAATATCCACAATATTCTCAATCACCCCTTAATTCGATCAATTACGCCTTTGCGTTCGAGTATGTGGGGTTGGTCTTGTTCGGGTATTAAATCAACGATGACTTGGTCCTGAGGTAGCCTTTGGGTGTAGAGGTATTCTCTGATTAATTTTTGAAATTCTTTAAGTGGAATTTTTTCGGTTGTTGCAATATTTTTTGATCCTTGCTGCATCCTCATTTACTTTATCACCTTTAAAATAGAGTTCAATAAACAATAATACTACTTGCCCTTTATTGTACTTGTAGATAACTCTTAATTTGTCACCACCAACACTACGTGAAGCTAGTCGAACCTTATACACAGAGTTTTCACCTAAACTTGTAATCAAATTCCAGTGCTTTGTGCCATTTCCTTCTGGAGAAGAGCAGATCGCCTTTTTTAAATTTTTAAGGTCATCTGATAAAGTTCTGTACTTTTTAGACAATTTTTTAAGATCTTTTTCAAACTCAACTGTATGCTCAATGTTCATTAGCAAACAAGATTAAAGTGCATCATAATCACGAACAGAAAATTCCTCTGATCTGTAAAAGACGAGTTCGTATTCAATGTTTTCCTGCATTTTTGCTGCCATCCAGGGCATATCTCTATGAGATATATCAGAAAGCTGGCTAGCGGACTTATCTGCATACCTTTCTAGCACAGAGTCAATCATCTCAAGCTCATTACCATTAAAGTTGCCTAAATTAGGATTAACCTTGGGGAGATATTTTTTTTGGTCTTTAGAAAAATAGGTTGAGCGCACCGCCTCAAGCTTACCGTGGGTAACCATGTCGTCTATGACTTTTTTAAACTCTCTGGGAGTAGGGCCAAAGTGGTTTTTGATATAGGTTAAACCCATAAGTTGCTGCTCAAACTTTTCGTAATAATCAAAATCGATAAAATAGAGGAGCTTATATAAAACGGTTTCCCCTACATTTGGCTTAGCGCCAACTTTTTGTAGAACATAAAGCAAAACTTGTTCAAATTTATCTAGTTTTTGCTGAGGAATGTTGATTCTAATTTGGGAATCATTATGTTCGGAAAATTTAAAAATTTGATCACAGATTTGTTCTTGTTGGGGAGTTAAAGCCTTTTCGCCTTTTTCTATTTTTATTAAAGTAGGGCGAGAAATGCCTAGTCTTTGAGCTAATTCTACTTGCGATATATTAAACCTTGTCCTTAATTCTTTAAGATTTTTATAAGCCATATAGCAAAGGTTAGTGTAATATAATTTTACTCCGGATGTAAAAATATAGCAATTTGTTTACAGGGAATTTGTAAAATGTTGACAGGTGGACGATTATAAGTTTGGTTGTGTGGAGTATCCCATGAGGTAGATATTTGGCTTATTGCTTGTTAAGGTTGCAGCAATTCCGATCACATTTTAAGTGAAAAGAATTAAGTTAGTGGCGAAGCCACTAACAATAATTCATGTATCCAAGTTATGATATGCTGTTATACTAAACCTCTTTAATAATTTCAAATTTTTGCCAAATAATCTCTTAAGTTCTGAATCATAATTTTCAATCTGAACACAGAAGTTGGAGATGGCCGATATGAAGTCCAAAAAAGTTGGAAAGTAGATAGAAGAAAGAGCTTTTTTCTTCATGAATTTCCACAGTCTTTCAATGAGGTTGAGGTTAGGACAGTAGGGTGGTAAGAACTTCAATTGGATATTCAGTTCTTCAGCAAGGTCACGCACACTGTAGGCATGGTTGTAGCTGGCATTATCCAGAATCATGATGATTTGTTTGTGATCAGAATATTCAATCCTGATCTGTTTGAGCATCTCCTGCATCATGAATTGATCGCAATTGTCTTCCGTGATGATACTGGTAAATTGAAGTGAAATGGGATTCATCGCTCCCAATATAGAAATCCTTTTTCTTCCGGTATTTGAAGGAAGCACGAGAGTTCCCTCTGCTCCCCTTTTCTGCCAGCATTTGCCAAAGATGGTGTTGTGAACCTGATGAGTGGGGTCAAAAAAGAGTAAGTGAATATCACCCTTATCTGCGCGAGCCTTAATACCATTATACTCCTCTACAAATGATGCTTGGACGGCTTCATTTGGCGCATTCCCTGGGATTCCCCTGATCTTCTTAAATGAACAGCAAAGTTTTTTTTAAGAAGTTTCTGAACCCAATGAAGATGCCAGTCAATTCCAAATTCCCGATAGATAAAATCTTTGGCTTCTTTGGCTTCTTTGGCTGTTGCAATTTGCATTAATACCATCTACTTTAATACGTTCCATAACTAAATTTCGCACTTCTATTGGTATTTTGTGGCTCATATGTATTGTATTATATTTTAGATTTTAGCTCTTTTCAGAACTACTGTCTAAAATACGGGGTACCTGCCAGAATATAAATACACCAAATTATGAATCGGGTCCAAATCGTTAGTTAACCTCATTCACATCACAACAGAAAAAGGTTCTCGCTTGCGCTCGAACTGTTGGCTGGGGCGGTAGGATTCGAACCCACGAATGGCTGGACCAAAACCAGCTGCCTTACCACTTGGCCACGCCCCAATGTAATTGCACTTGCAGCGCCTAATTTACCAGATCGGCATGCTAATGCAAAGGAAAAGTTTGGTTTTTTCGGCTTTTTTTGGTATACTTAAAAAATAGAACCTACTTTTGGAAACAACACTTACGTATGACAGAAATTCGCCTCCAAAAACATTTGGCACAATTGGGTGTGGGCTCTCGCCGTAAGTGCGAGGAGTATATTGCCGATGGGCTGATTACCGTAAATGGCGCCGTGGTAACAGAGATGGGTGTGAAGATCGATCCGGACAAGGACAAGGTGGAGGTAGATCCCCGCTTGCGGGCCAATGAGGAAAAGATGCGCTACATTATGCTTAATAAGCCGGCGGGTGTGGTGACAACTTGTGCCTCACACGTAGATGATGAAACTGTTGTTGATTTGGTGGATGTGCCGGAGCGTATTTTTCCAATTGGACGGCTGGATAAGGAAACTACTGGGCTGCTAATCTTGACAAACGATGGGCGGATTACGCACCAACTACTCCATCCGAGTTTTGAAAAAGAAAAAGAGTACGAGGTGGAGGTAGAAGGCACAATTACAGCGGGCCGAAGAGACAAACTGGAGGACGGAGTAAGAATTTTAGGTGAAGAGACAAAGCCGACAACCATTAAATTGGTTACTAAAAACACCATGCGCATTATTATTACGGAGGGTAAGAACAGGCAAATTCGCAGAATTTGCCGCAAGGTAGGAATTCCGGTTGTTAGTTTAAAACGCATTAGAATGAACAAGCTTTGGATGGACTCCAGGCTGGAAGAAGGCGATTGGCGCGATTTAACAGAACAAGAACTAAAACAGCTGCTAGGTTAGTCTCTTTTTAGAATAGCGAGGAATGCTTCTTGGGGTAGATTGATTTTGCCGACTTGTTTCATCCGCTTTTTACCGGCCTTTTGTTTTTTGAGGAGCTTGTCTTTACGGGTTCGGTCACCTCCGTATAGTTTGGCGATAACGTCTTTACGCAAGGCACTAATACTTTCACGGGCGATGACTTTGGCACCAATGGCGGCTTGTAAGGCAATTTCAAACTGGGCTTTGGGAATTACCTGTTTAAGTCTTTTGGTAAGGCGGGAGCCAATTTCTTGTGCTTCGCTACGGTGAGTCATTACAGATAAGGCATCAACTTCTTCGCCAGCAATCAAAATGTCGACCTTAACCAGGTCACCGGCTCGGTTTTCTTTAAACTCGTAGCTCATAGAGGCATAGCCGGAGGTTGTACTTTTCAGATGATCATAAAAATCGACAACAATGTTGGCTAGAGGCATTTCAAAAACTAAAAGCACACGGTTTTCATCCAAATATTGAATATTTTTGCTGTGGCCCCGGTTTTCTTGGCAAAGTTTCATCACGTTACCAACGTAATCTTTTGGGACTAAAATTTCGACATCAACCCAAGGTTCTTCAATTTTATCAATATGGGCGCGGTCCGGCAGTTGCGATGGGGTTGAAACTTCGACCCTGTCACCGTTAGTTAATATGGCAACGTAAGACACAGATGGTGCTGTAACAACTAGGTCGAGATCATATTCGCGCTCCAGTCGTTCTTGAACAATTTCCAAATGGAGGAGGCCTAAAAAGCCGCATCTAAAGCCGTAGCCTAAGGCGGTGGACTGTTCCGGTTCAAATTGCAGGGCGCTGTCATTTAGGCTTAATTTATCAAGAGCGTCACGCAAAAGGGGGAAATCTTCGCCTTCGGTACAAAAAATACTGGCAAAGACGAACGGTTTGACTTTTTTGTAGCCGGGAAGAGGGACAGCGTCTTCAAGTTTTGTGGTTTTAGATTGCCAGATTGTGTCCCCTACTCGGGCTTCACCTACACTTTTAAGGCCGGTAACCACATAACCAACTTCGCCGGATTTCAGTTCTCTGGCCTTTTCGTATGCCGGCCTAAAGTAGCCGACTTCAAGTACTTCAAACTGGGTTTTGGTGTTTAACAGGGTCACTTTGTCGCCAACGGTAATGGTGCCCTCGTTTACACGTACAAAAGCAACTACGCCTTTGTATTGATCATAAACGGAGTCAAAAATTAGGGCTTTAGTTTGATCGGTATTTTCAATTTTAGCCGGGGGAATTTGTTTCACAATTAAATCGAGAAGCTTATCAACGTTGGTTCCGTCTTTAGCGGAAATTGCCAAAATATCTTCTTTGGGAATGCCAAATGTATTTTCGATTTCGCGACCAACACGTTCTGGGTCGGCAAATGGCAGATCGATTTTGTTCATGACCGGGATAATTTCCAGATTGTGTTCAATTGCCAAGTAAGTGTTTGCCAAAGTTTGCGCCTCAATGCCTTGACTGGCATCCACAACTAAAATGGCGCCTTCGCAGGCCGCTAAACTACGGGAAACTTCGTAGGTAAAATCAACGTGTCCGGGGGTATCAATTAAGTTTAAAATGTAGTGCTTGCCGTCCTTTTCATAATCCATGCGAACCGGCTGCAATTTAATGGTAATGCCACGCTCTTGTTCAATGTCCATTGTGTCCAGTAGCTGGGCTTTCATGGCTCTTTTTTGAATTGTGTTTGTTAACTCTAGTAACCGATCGGCCAAGGTTGATTTACCGTGATCGATATGGGCGATAATACAAAAATTGCGAATATTGGAGTCTATCATATGTTTTTCTGCTCGTTAATGCGAAGTGGAGTTTGGCAGAATCTACAGGAAAAGTAAAGGAAGCCGGACTAAATAGTTGTGTTTGATAAAAAAGTTATGTAAAATTGTTATGTAAGTAATTAAGCTTTATGATTAAACCAAAAAAAGCAGGTTTTAAAAGAGTAACGTTGTCTTTGTCGCCAAGTGCGGTTGTAAAACTTAACCGTTTAACAAAAGGGGCAAATAAAAGTAAATATATAGGCGAGCTGGTTGAAAAAGATTTTAATAAACGGAGTCATAATCAGGATGAATCTTCTATGGATTGGTTTTTAGAGTTTCGTAAGAATAATCATAAAAAGCGAAAATCACAATTGAGTGCTGTAGAATTAATAAGATTTGATCGTTACCATGGCCATTAAAATTTTAAAGCATAAGCCTTACGTAGTTGATAGTTCTGTCATCTTAAATAGTTTTTTAGATGAATCTACCAGCCCGGAGACGGTGGATTATTTATTGAAGTACCACCATAGTAGAGAAATCGCCTTATTTGCGCCATCTATACTAGTGTATGAAGTTGGAAATACGCTAACTAGAGAATTTAGAGATTTACCAGAGTTTGAAGAAGCAATAAATCGTTTTTATGATCTAGATATAGGTATCGTTCCCTTGGACTATTTGGGAATGCAATCGGTGGCAAAAATGGTGCAAAAATACCCAAAAATCAGCTATTACGACGCTGCTTTTCATATTCTGGCCAAAGAGCTTAATGCCATCTTTATTACAGCGGATCGAAAGTATTATAACCAGGTAAAAGATGAGGGATTTATCTACCTTTACGATGATATTGAAATTTAGGTGCTAAATGCTTTAATTTTTAGCTTTAATATGCTATAATTACTGGATGTAAATAGAGCGTATGCAGTTTCAAATCCCTCAAGACGTACAACGTGCCGATACAATTATTGGGCCGGTAACGTTTAAACAGCTGGCAATAGTGCTAGTGGGTGGTGGTTTTGCCTATGCGATTTATATTCTTTTGGCACAATCTTTTGTCTGGACCGTTTGGGGCCCGCCGGTGGTAATTATTGCTTTGCTAACGCTGATTATTGCCTTTGTAAAGATTAAAGATATGACTTTTTTAGAGGCAGCTCTCTATTTTATTGAGTTTAGTTTTAAACCTAAAATTAGATATTGGCGCCAGGGTGAAGATGATGTTCGTCTGTCTGTCTTAAAGCCTTTGCCGGATGAAATTAAAAAAGATTCTAAAAAGGAGGCTGAGCTGACAAATCTCGAAAAACGTCAAAAATTGCTTGAACTTTCAAGAAAAATTAATGAAATTGATAATCCTAACTCTTAGTTATGGCGACAAAATTGCAAGATACAAATGTGGTACAGGGTGCAAAGGCAAGCAAAGTTAAAGGTGCCAAGCTAATCAGCGGGTCGGCCACCCAAACCCACCTCCGTATTGCCGAAATTAGGGACAATGTCCTGGTTCTCAAAAATGGAGGGCTTAGGGTCGTCTTGGAGACAACTAGTGTCAATTTCAATCTAAAATCTGAAGAGGAACAGAATGCGATTATTTACTCTTATCAGGCTTTTCTTAATACTTTGGACTTTCCAATTCAAATTGTAGTTCGATCTAAAAAATTAGATTTGGATAATTATTTAAGTAACTTAAAAAGTATTGGTGAAAAGCAAAAAAACCCACTTTTACAAAAGCAGACTTTTGAGTATGTAGAATATATCCACCGCCTGTTAGAATTTGCCGATATTATGGACAAAGCTTTCTACGTAGTAGTTCCTTTTGACCCATTAAGATCCCAAAAGACTTCGATATTCACAAAGTTCTTTCAGCGCTTTAAAATGGCCGATACAGCTGTCGAAATTCAAAAACGGCATAAAGAGTTCGAACGTCTAATAAAAGGCTTAAACCAGCGTGTAAGCACTGTAATTGCAGGTTTGGAAAATTGTGGTCTTAAAGTTAGCCAGTTAGACACTAGCAAGTTGGTGGAATTGTACTACAACATCTACAATCCAATTACGTCACGCAATCAGAAGGTTACGGACCCGACAGAGTTTAATTTGGCTTAGAGTTCACACATACGCAAAAAACACACCTCTTATAGTATCGCTATACGAATAGTGTGTTCCTTTTGTTGTACTTGCCATAAGTAGCTTTATCTTGGCGTCGTCCTACTTTACCAAGGTCTAGCCTAAGTATCATCGGCGATGAAGGGCTTAACTGCTGTGTTCGAGATGGGAACAGGTGTACCTCCTTCTCCATAGACACCAAGAGAAAACCACTTATGGTTGTTTGTTGTTATGCAATTTACTGGCTAAAAGTATTTAGCAGAATTAAGTTCAATCGCCTATTAGTACCTGTAGGCTGAACACATCACTGTGCTTACACCTTAGGCCTATCAAGCCCATAGTCTCTGGGCAGGCTAATGGGGAAATCTAATCTTGGGATTGGCTTCCCGCTTAGATGCTTTCAGCGGTTATCCATTCCGAACGTAGCTACTCAGCATTGCCGATGACACGACAGCTGATACACCAGTGGTTCGTCCATTCCGGTCCTCTCGTACTAGGAATAGATTCCCTCAAATTTCCTTCGATTACAGGAGATAGGGGCCAAACTGTCTCACGACGTTCTGAACCCAGCTCGCGTACCGCTTTAAATGGCGAACAGCCATACCCTTGGGACCTTCTCCAGCCCCAGGATGCGACGAGCCGACATCGAGGTGCCAAACCTCCCCGTCGATGTGAACTCTTGGGGGAGATAAGCCTGTTATCCCCGGCGTAACTTTTATCCGTTGAGCGATACCCCACCCACATGGTGGTATCGGATCACTTTCACCTGCTTTCGCATCTGCTCGACTTGTAGGTCTTGCAGTTAAGCTCCCTTATGCGAATATACTATCACACCGATTTCCATCCGGTGCTAGGGAACCTTCGTACGCCTCCGTTACTCTTTAGGAGGCAACCGCCCCAGTTAAACTACCCATCAAACAATGTCCTCGTTTTGTTAACGAGTTAGAGGCAAAATGTAGCAAGGGTGGTATTTCAAGGACGACTCCACCCGGACTGACGTCCAAGCTTCAAAGTCTCCCACCTATCCTACACAAACTAAATCTCGACTCAATGTCAAACTATAGTAAAGCTGCACGGGGTCTTTCCGTCTACCTGTAATTAATCGGCATTTTTACCGATATTGCAATTTCACCGGGTCTATGCTTGAGACAGTCTCCAGACCGTTACGCCATTCGTGCGGGTCAGAACTTCAATTGTTAGGCTATGGCTTTCACCATAGATCAGACTATATCTTCATCTCACAGCAATTTTAGGAGATCTTTTCGTTGATACTTGCGCTTACCACTACAGTTCATTTGGTAAGCCAGGTCAATGATTTTGGCTAAATACTCATGATTACGATGTAAGTTAGCTGTCATCATTTGACATATTTGAACAAAGAGATCAAAATCTTTACTTTTTGCGGTTAGCAAGGGATATTTTTGGAAGTGAGGAATAATGTACAAAGTAATGTCACTGAGACTTCGCACTTCGTACTTGTATACTCCATCGCTCTTTGAATATCTGATGGCGCCGCAGGTAAAGTATTCGTGAATTTTTTTGAGAAGATCCAATGAAAACTTCTTTTGGGAAACACTGAAACTTGGTCTGACCTCAATCCCGGTATTTAATTTGGATCTTTTGGTAAATGAGACCGAGAAACAGCCTTCGCCGTCGACAAACCCTGTAATATATGATTTAAAATCCATAATTTAGGGGTTAAATGCCGATCTCCATGATTGCATTTTTTTATGTGAGAGCCAGCGTATTACGCAGTTATTGTTAACCGCGTCTCACCTTTCGGATCAGTCGTTACGGGTCCTCAATTATGAGGTTCCCACGGTATTACCTTAATCTCCCGGTGAGGAGATTTTAGGCTTCACCGTTATTAGCTGGATACATATACGATGTCACCATCGTATTCAGGCAAATTCTTTTACCTGACAAGGAATTTCGCTACCTTAGGACCGTTATAGTTACGGCCGCCGTTCACCAGGGCTTAGATTCAGAGCTTGCACCCCTCCTCGTAACCTTCTGGCACTGGGCAGGCGTCAGCCCGTATACATCACCTTACGGTTTAGCACGGACCTGTGTTTTTGGTAAACAGTCGCCTGGAGGCTTTCGCTGCGGCCAACACCTAAATGATAAATCAAATGGCATTGGCGAGGTTTATCCCGAAGTTACACCTGCTGTTTTGCCGAGTTCCTTAAGCATAGTTATCCCGACACCTTCGTATACTCAACTTGCCCACCTGTGTCGGTTTGCGGTACGGTAACCGCTAATTCTCACTACGAGGATTTTCTAGGCAAGAGATGTGCACAGATCTCTTCTCAATTAAGAGAAAATTTAGATCACTGCTCGCGAACTCTAGCGGATTTTCCAACTAAAGCATAAGCTTACAGCTTCAACGCGAATTCATTAACGCGCCTGTGGTTACCTCCTGCGTCCCCCCTTAGTTAGCGCCACGTTCAGCTTCCACAAATGATGAATACTCCGAAGAGTAAACACCGAATATAGTTACTTCCCGTCTTGCTCGGGCGAATTAACAGTTGTACAGGAATATTAACCTGTTATCCATCGACTTTGCCTTTCGGCTACGCCTTAGGACCGACTAACCCCACGTCGATTACCGTTGCGTGGGAACCCTTGGGCTTTTGGTGTCCTGGGTTTTCACCAGAATTTACGTTACTCATGCCAACATTTTCACTTCCCACCGCTCCACCAGACCTCACAGTCCGACTTCGACGCTGATGGGAACGCTCCTCTACCACTTGTACAAAGTACAAGTCCACATCTTCGGTTATAGTTTTAGCCCCGTTATATTTTCGGCGCAAAACCACTAGACCAGTGAGCTATTACGCACTCTTTAAAGGAATGGCTGCTTCTAAGCCAACCTCCTGGTTGTCTGTGTAGTCTCACATCCTTTTCCACTTAAACTATATTAGGGACCTTAGATGATGGTCTGGGCTGTTTCCCTTTTGACTATGGCACTTCGCTGTCATAGTCTGACTCCTATGAATCCGTTTACGGTATTTGAAGTTTATCAAGGTTTGGTAGGTTTAGTGAACCCCCTAGCCTAAACAGAGCTCTACCCCCGTAAAGTTCGAACATAGGGCTAGCCCTAAAGCTATTTCGAGGAGAACCAGCTATTTCCGAGTTCGATTGGCATTTCACCTCTATCCACAGGTCATCACAGCCACTTGCAACTGACTTGTGTTCGGCCCTCCACTTCGTTTTACCAAAGCTTCAGCCTGCCCATGGATAGCTCACTCGGTTTCGGGTCTAGTGTATAAGACTATATGTCGCGTTATTCACGCTCGCTTTCACTATGGCTCCAGGTATAAATCCCTTAACCAGCCTTATACAGCTAACTCGTTGGCCCGTTCTACAAAAAGTACGCCGTCGCACTCGAGGTGCTTCGACTCTTTATAAATACGTAGTTTCAGATACTATTTCATTCCCCTCCCGGGGTGCTTTTCACCTTTCCCTCACGGTACTTGTTCACTATTGGTCTCAAAATCTATTTAGCCTTGGAAGGTGGTCCTCCCTGCTTCAAGCCGGATTACACGTGTCCGACCCTACTCTGGATCTCCCTAGCGCTTTATCTTATTTTCGTCTACGGGGCTATCACCCTGTTTTGCCAACCTTTCCAGAGTTGTTCGACTAATAAGAGTAAGTACATATCGGGGTCCGCAACCCCATAGCCGAAGCTATGGTTTGGGCTGTTCCCTGTTCGCTCGCCACTACTAAGGGAATCTCGTTTGATTTATTTTCCTTGGTTACTTAGATGTTTCAGTTCACCAAGTCGCCTCATTTTGCCTAAAGCAAAATGTATACCGACATGACTCGGTATGGGTTCCCCCATTCGGAAATCTCCGGGTCAAAGCTTGCTAACAGCTCGCCGAAGCATATCGCAGCTAACCACGTCCTTCATCGGAATTTTGAGCCGAGGCATCCACTACGTACATTAATTAACTTAATTCTGATAAAAAACTTTTAGCCAGAAAATTGATAACAACAATTTTCTGAAATTTTTTATTGCATTTCTTTCATTCGATCTGTCAAAGGTCGGGGTGGAGAGATTTTCTTCACCCTCTAGACTTTCACAATTGGCTGTGAAAACCTGAAGGCTAAAGAAAAAAAGCTGGGAAAACAAGGCGTCTTCGATTCGAAACGCTCAGTCATTATATTAATCAAAACTTAATTGTCAAATTGTTTTTATCCTTTTCTTAATAAAAGTCCCAAAAGTTAAAATTTTATTGTATTAACTAACTTTCCCAAAATGACCTCGTGCGCTCCAGTAAAGTAAATAATGGTGCCAACGACAACAATTCCACCTAAAATTGCGATCAAGGTAAAAGTCCCCCCATTTCCTAAATACTTCTCTGCAAAATTAATAGGACCGGTCCATTGATAGATTTTTTCGCGAAATTTGATAATGGCGAGACCAAGTGGGATACCAATTAATAAAATCAGAAGACGTTTGAGAAACATTATTTATGAGTTAGTGAGTGTTTTAATTTCGCGCGCCGGATTTCCGACAACTACTGTATTGGCAGTTACGGATTTGGTAACTACGGATCTAAATCCAACTACGGCATTGTCGCCAACTTCGACACCTTTTAAAATGGCGGATTGTCCGGCAAGCCAAACATTGTTGCCAATTGTGACCGCTTTTGTAGGAACTTCGCTTTTATCGTGCCGTTTGGCCGGGTCGATTGAGTGAAAATCGTTGTCCATAATAATGGCACTACCGATTAAGCAGTTTGCGCCAATTTCTACAGACTGCCGTGCTTGAATCGTAACTCCATTCAAGCGTGTGTTTTGCCCGATTCGTATAACTGCGTCCTTTTTGTAGGTATAGAGCTGATTTGGCTCGGCAAATGCCCACATATTGACGCCATTAGCTATGTTAACCTGCCCCGGACCTTTGATTTTGAGTTTCCATCCTGTAATTACGCCCTTGCCAATTTTGACGTTTGGATAAAACAGGCGATATTTAAGAAGACAACAGCTGGAAATAATTCGAATCAGTTTTTTTTTCATATATCTATTATATATAGATATTTTTTACTTGCAATTTATTAGCAAGTTTAGAATAATGCACAAGTTATCGGTTACTTAACTGGGGTCATAGTGATTTGCTTCGCAAATGCTTACCCCTCCAGTCGTAATTTGCTCATTCGAACAAGTTCGATTCACAAATTCTCCTTACGGGGTCATAGCTCAGCTGGCTAGAGCGCCTGCCTTGCACGCAGGAGGTCGAGGGTTCGACTCCCTCTGACTCCACCAAATGATTGTCACTCGGTAAAATTTGTAAATTTTCTTACCGTTTGAACGCTAGTGAGGTAAGAAAATTTACAAATTTTACCCGGGCGGGTAGCTCAGCTGGTTAGAGCGCGACACTGATAATGTCGAGGTCGGAGGTTCAAGTCCTCCTTCGCCCACCATTCAGACCGAGCGTAAGCGAGGTTTTTTTTGCTTTAGAATTTTGGTGCTTTAACCGAGTTCCCACCGCCAGCCATAAAGCCTTGCCCAGCAAAAAGTTTGTCAATGTGTGGTGAGGAGCAGATTCTTCGCCAATTACGATTGTTGGCATCTTGATATGGAAAAGATAGTTGCGTGATAATATATTGATTGAATCGCCTCACTACTTCTGCAACCAAACGATCTTGATAAGAAAGTTTGATAGACACGTCCTGATCATCGCAATATGCATCCAGTACAGTAGGAAGCCAATCAATACACTCCCCTCCCGTTAAGCAATGATTATCATGCGCTGATTGAATAATTACACTATCGACATTTTCTTCCTCGCTAACATGTCTCCATACACACAAAAGTAAATACATTTCCTCTAGTGTGGCATTTAATGGACGGAGGTCCAATCGGTAATTTCGACGATATGGTGGTATTGTCCAATCATCATGTAGTATCGTGCTAAGTCTGTTGACTTTATTCATATTGGGTAGAGATGATACTTTTCGTAGTATGCCAACCGATCTTCTTTTTGTCAATGAACGTACTATAAAAAAACAAGTATCAAATTGATACTCGTTGTATACACGCTGGACGCGGATGGCGGGAGGATCTTGTTGTCTCCCGCTTTAAGTGAGATACTAATGCCAAAAATGCCCCTGAATTGCAACACCGTGTGAGCCATAGTGTCTATCCGCGTAGTCTTCCATCCGTCTTTGTTCGGCTTCAGCGGCTTTTCTTGCTTACTCTGCAGTTTCATCGGCAATTGATGTAACTGCTGTCGGAACTACCTCGGTTACTTCAGGACGTTCCTTTAATTCCGGCACCTCACCTATTTCTCGTACCATATGTTTATTGGGTTAAGTATAAACTATCTATTTATACCTGTCTTTTACTTGTAGTCAAGATGTCGTATGCATCCAGACAACATTTTGGCTTTTGCTTCAACGCAAAAAAAGGCCGACCTTTGCAGGTCGGCTGAAATTTAACATCCAAATTACAGCAGAGAAGAGCTTGTCTACCAGATTAAGAATCTGATTTTGACCTCGGATAACATAGAGTGGAAAATCCACTAAATAGTTGAGGTTCAACCATTAAGGTCTCCCTAAAGGAGGTGGTCCATCCGCAGGTTCTCCTACGGATACCTTGTTACGACTTAGTCCCAATCAATGGTTTCACCTTAGGCCCAGAACGAGTCTGGGACTTCGGGCGCCCCCATCTTTCGTGACTTGACGGGCGGTGAGTACAAGACCCAGGAACATATTCAACGCGCCATTGCTGATGCACGTTTACTAGCGATTCCAACTTCATGAGGGCGAGTTTCAGCCCTCAATCCGAACTTAGACAGGCTTTGAAGGATTGGCTCCGCATTACTGCTTGGCTACCCGTTGTACCTGCCATTGTAGCACCTGTGTAGCCCTGGACATAAGGGCCATGCTGATTTGACGTCATCCTTACCTTCCTCCGACTTGAAGCCGGCAGTCTCCTGTGAAAAATACAACACAGGACAAGGGTTGCGCTCGTTCACGGACTTAACCGAACACCTCAAGGCACGAGCTGACGACAACCATGCAGCACCTGTCACCGAGTTCCAGAAGGCACTTCTCTATTTCTAAAGAATTCTCGGGATGTCAAGTCCAGGTAAGGTTCCTCGCTTATTGTCGAATTAAACCAGATGCTCCACCGCTTGTGTGGGTCCCCGTCTATTCCTTTGAGTTTTAATCTTGCGATCGTACTCCCCAGGCGGGACACTTATCGCGTTAGCTTAGGCACTGAGGGCGGTTGAGACCCCCAACACCGAGTGTCCAGTGTTTACGGCGTGGACTACCAGGGTATCTAATCCTGTTTGCTCCCCACGCTTTCGTCTATGAGTGTCAGTACTTGGCCAGTAAGCTGCCTTCGCTTTTGGTATTCCTCTGCATATCTACGGATTTTACCCCTACATGCAGAATTCTGCTTACCTCTCCAAGACTCTAGCCTGCCAGTATCAGATACACTCCGACAGTTGAGCTGCCGTCTTTAATATCTGACTTAACAAACCACCTGCAGACGCTTTACGCCCAATTATTCCGGATAACGCTTGCACCCTCCGTATTACCGCGGCTGCTGGCACGGAGTTAGCCGGTGCTTATTCCTAAGGTACCGTCAGAATTCTTCCCTCAGAAAAGGTCTTTACACCCCAAGGGGCTTCATCGACCACGCGGTGTTGCTCCATCAGGCTTTCGCCCATTGTGGAAGATTCCCTACTGCTGCCTCCCGTAGGAGTATGGGCCGTGTCTCAGTCCCATCGCGACTGATCATCCTCTCAGACCAGTTACCCGTCGTAGCCTTGGTGAGCTCTTACCTCACCAACAAGCTGATAGGCCGCAAGCCCCTCCCGAACCGATAAATCTTTACCCTTACGGGACCATCCGGTATTAGCCACACCTTTCGGTGGGTTATCCCTGAGTTCGGGGCAGGTACTAACGTGTTACTCGCTCGTCCGCCGCTCGGCTCGAAGCCTCGCTCGACTTGCATGTATTAGACACACCGCCAGCGTTAATCCTGAGCCAGGATCAAACTCTTCATCAAAAAAGAGTGCTGTGTGCTCCTATATTTATACTGTGAGCTCCAGTTTTTTTTAATTTCAAGAGAAATTTGACAAGTTTCTCTGCTGTAACCTAGATGTTAAGGATCAAGCTACTAAGCAAAGTTTGCCTAACAGCTCGACTATCTTATCAACAAATATTTAAAAGTCAAATTTATTTTTTGCTTTTCTTTAGAAGCGATCTTATAATGTTTTTTGTCTATCTAATCACAAAAGTCATGCTTCGAGAATTTTTGATCCCAATTATTATTTTAATTTTTCTTACTGGATGTCAGTCGATAACGACAAATAACCCAACTGATCAAACCAATACAGAGCCAGTCATGGAAAGTGACAATGGACAAAACCAAGATAAACTAACGCTTCTGTATACAACCCTTGTCCGTGAGATCAGTACAAATGGCAGAACTCGTCCCATCTATAACCTATGGCAAAGAATGGGAAATAATGAGCCGGAATTGCTTTTAGAAAATGTTGGTGGCGAGAATCAGTATCCTCATGACTTTATTTTAGGACCCAATCAAGAATGGGTAATAATGTTATTGGAGACAGAAGTTCAATTATTTAATTTAAAAACAGAAGAAATTGTAAACGTTCATACAGCTAACATTCCGGATGCTGTTTTCTCACCGGATGGTAAATCTATCTTACTTATTGCTAATGAAGAAAATTTGACTGTGTACGAATATGATATTCCTACACGTACTTTGGAAGTGCGTACGCAAATTGCTGGCAAAAAATATCCGCCGGAATTTTTTATTGAGAACTGGTCTGGTGGTGATTACGTTAATTTATCCTTAGCTTTAGGCGAATGGAGTAACCCATTTCGTTTAAATTTAATTACAGGTGAACTAACAGATATGCCTCTAGCGGACAATACACCTGAGCGAAAGATTTCTGATGATGGTAAATATTACTTTTATTCCGCAAATACAGTCCCAGCTGGTTGTCCATTTGTCAGTGTGATGCCAAGCACCCTTAATGTACTCAAGCAACCAACTGATGAAGTAATTGGTCGATTTGGCGAGACGGATATGGTGATAGAGATTGTAGCTTTTAGTCCTGATGGTGATGCGCTTCTCTATACAGTCAAAAATAAACCTGAATTAGAAACTGATGCTTTTGACTGTGATGAGTATTACAACTCTGCGCCAGTTTTGGCCTATTCACTTAATTTGCCTGAGTTAACTAAAAGAGAAGTTGCACTTACGGAAATTGACACTATTAAAGAGGAATGGAATGGCGCATCGGTTTTATTTACAACAAAACGCTACGATAACGAAACAGATGAAGTGGTCTATAAAGTTAAGGATGAAGAATTTAGGACGAGTGGTAGGTTGTTTGCCGTTTACGAGCAATAAGCACTTATGGTAGACTGTTAGCGTTAATATAAATACAAACTATGAATGCATGCACATCGCAATTTATTACTTCTCAGTATGATCCGGCAACTAATACAATTTTAGTACCGACCGTTATCGAAAAAACCAGCCTTGGTGAACGAGCTTACGACATTTACTCTCGTCTGTTAAAAGATCGAATTATCTTTTTGGGCAGTGGGATTGATGATCACGTCGCTAACAGTATTATTGCGCAGTTGCTCTTTTTAGAGAAAGAAAGTCCAACTAAGGACATTACAATGTATATTCAAAGCCCAGGTGGGCATGTTACTGCCGGTTTGGCAATTTATGACACAATGCAGTTAATTACACCAAAGGTGGCAACTGTTTGTGTGGGAATTGCCGCCAGTATGGGATCAATTTTGCTTACGGGTGGTGAACCGGGCATGCGTTTTTGTTTACCTAATTCGGAGGTGATGATTCATCAACCGCTTGGTGGCATTCAAGGACAAGCGACTGATATTCATATTCATGCAACCCATATTATTGAAACAAAGGCGCGTCTTAACGGTATTTTGGCGAAGCACAGTGGTCAAAAGTTATCAAAAATTGAAGACGATACCGAACGAGACTTCTTTATGACCGCCGAGCAAGCCTTGGCTTACGGGCTTATTGATAAAATTATTTCTAAGCGGGAGGACGTAAAGATTAAATCATAATGAATTCACAAGCAATCATCATCGGCTCTGGTATTGCTGGCTTATCTGCGGCATTAATAATAGCTAAACGCTTACCTGTAACAATTGTGACCAAGTCTGCGCTATTGGGTGGAAGTACCCGATTGGCGCAGGGTGGGATTGCGACGGTTTTGGCAGAAACCGATACTTTTGCACAACATATTAAAGATACTTTGGAAGCGGGCAGCAACCACAACAATAATGAAGCTGTGAAGTTAATGGTGGAAAATGGACCATTGGTCATTAAGGAGTTGATCGATTTAGGTGTCGATTTTGATCAGCATGATGGCTCTATTGCACTAACGCGAGAAGGTGGTCATGCGGCGAGGCGGATTGCGCATCATAAAGATACGACCGGGCTAGAAATTGAGACGAAACTCGTACAAAAGGTGGAAGAACATAAAAATATCACTATATTAGAAAACACACTGGCCGTTGATCTGGTTGTAGAAGGCGGAGTGTGTCAGGGCATCATTATAATTAATAGCGAAACGGAAGAGTTGGAACTTTTATCAAGTGCGCACGTATTAATGGCGAGTGGTGGCCTTGGGCAAATTTACGAGGTTACTACTAACCCGGCTGTTGCAACCGGTGATGGTTTTGCAATGGCTTATAGGGCTGGTGCTACTTTAAAGGATATGGAGTTCATTCAGTTTCATCCAACGGCATTTACAGGTGGTGACGATGTTTTGCTGCTGTCGGAGGCATTGCGAGGTGAAGGGGCATTAATTGTAAATGAGTTAGGCGAACGTTTTATGCAAGAGACGCATGTTTTGGCTGAGTTGGCGCCACGCGATGTGGTAGCGCGGGCAATCTATTTAGAATCGAAAAAAGGGCAGGTTTACTTGGACATGACGGCAAAAAGTGCTGACTATTTGCAGGAACGATTCCCTTATATATATAAGACGCTCCAAAAATCCGGGTACGATTTGGCAACTGATTTAATTCCGATTATGCCGGCGGCCCATTTTTGCTGTGGTGGAATTGCGACAGACCTAGACGGAAAAGCAAATGTGGACAATTTATTTGCCATTGGTGAAGTGGCGTGCACCGGTGTGCATGGGGCAAATCGCTTAGCGAGTAACTCTTTGCTGGAAGCGGCCGTATTTGCGAAGCAGGCGGCTATGGCGATCCAAGAAAATGACATTGCTGGATCCCCCACTCCCGCCGTATTTACTGACTGGCAGACTGCTTTTGCAATTTTGAAAAATTCGGATGCAGAGCTACTGGTGTATGAATTGGGAAATATTCAATTGGAAATTAAAGCGATCATGCAGGAAAAAGTGGGCATTGTTCGTAATTTGGACGATTTAACATCGGCAAACGAGGACTTGATCCAACTAGAAGAGCGCTTATATGGCTTTTGCCGTTCGGATTTGGCTACAGAATCAGTAAAACACACTAATACAGATCAGCTAATAAGCTTTGTGGAAACCTTAAATATGGTACAAACCGCAATTTTAGTGGTGGAAGCTGCTTTAGAAAGACCCCAAAGTTTGGGTTGTCACTTTAGGCTGCGTTAGCTAACTTCATTTCTTGTTCGGCGCGTTGGAGGGTTTCAATAATGTCGTTGATGTTGCCATCCAAAATTACAGGTAGATTGCTCCAGCTTTCTTTAATGCGGTGGTCAGTAATGCGGTCTTGAGGGAAGTTATAGGTGCGGATTTTTTCGGAACGGTCGCCGGAGCCAATTTGGGCCAAGCGTTGCTCCCCTCTTTCTTTGGCTTGTTGCTCTTGTTGGTGAGCGTAAAGGCGAGTTCTTAAAATCGACATAGCTTTGGCTTTGTTTTTTGATTGTGAACGTTCATCTTGGCAGGCGACGACAACGCCGGTAGGGACGTGGGTAATACGGACGGCGGAATCGGTGGTATTTAAATGTTGACCACCGGCACCGGAGGCACGGTAGGTATCAACGCGGAGGTCGCCTTCGGCGACTTCTACATCAATTGCTTGGGCTTCGGGGAGGACGGCGACTGTGGCCGCTGAGGTATGAATGCGGCCTTGGCTCTCTGTTTCGGGGACACGTTGAACACGGTGGACGCCGCTTTCAAACTGAAGTTTGCCGTAGGCACCGGCGCCGGCCACTTTAAAAATAATTTCTTTATAACCACCGGCGGAACCGAGGTTTTCGCCTAATAACTCCACTTTCCAACCTTGCAGTTCGGCATAACGCATGTACATACGGGCGAGGTCACCGGCAAATAAGGAGGCCTCGTCGCCACCGGAGCCGGCACGGATTTCAACAATACAGTTTTTGTGGACGTTGGGATCTTTGGGGATAAGGGCGACTTTTACGGCTTCGTTTAGTTCGGTGATTTCGGCTTTGGCTTCTTCAAGCTGCATTTGGGCTAACTCTTTGAGGTCGTGGTCTGATTCTGTTGCTAAAATTTGTTCGGCTTCGGTTTTGCGGGCGATTGCTTGAGACAACTGTTCGTGCAAACGCGCCAGTGGCTCTACTTCGGCACGGCGAATTAGGAGTTTTTGGTAGCTGGCTTGATCGGGCATCATATCGGGGTCGGCAACTTTGCGATCAAGTTCTTTTAGTTCATCTGCAAATTTGGTGAGCTTATCAATCATGAGGTCTAGTTAGTGAATACAAATATTCTAGGTTTATCGGCAAGGTCATTATACACATTTCCCTCTTTTCCCAATACTGCTTTAGCTAATTGTTGAATTGATCGACTTTGATCAAGGCCGATTTCGCAAATTAAGTTTTTAAAAGGGAGATGGCGGTCGGCCAATTGTGTAAACAAAAGGCGGTAGTGATCCAGCCCATCTTTGCCGCTGTATAGCGCCTGCGTGGGTTCGTATTGGCTTGTTTCTGCGCCCACGTCGGCGGAATCTTGGCAAATATAGGGGAGATTGGCAAGGATACAATCAAAATATGCGGCTGCGGGTAGGGCGGAAAGCAAATCGGATTCGATAATGGTGACCAACTTACTGGTGCAAAGGGCAAGATTATTGGTGCGGGCCACTTCGACGGTTTGAGGATAGAGTTCGATAGCGGTTACTTGGGAGTTGGGAAATTCAAGCGCGGCGGTAATGGCAAGGCAGCCGGTGCCGGTGCCTACATCTAAAATTGAGATTTCGTCTTCTATATGATATATGGTTTTTAAGTGATCGATTAAGTGCTCGGACTCTGGCCGCGGAATCAGGGTGTGATTATTAACTACAAAGTTGCGGCCGTAAAATTCTTTGGAGCCGACTATGTAAGCAATGGGTTCATTATTTTTGCGTCGGGCAAGTAGGTCTTGGTAAAGAGCAAATTCGGAATTGATAAGTTCGCGTTCGTTATGGGCAATGAGGTAGCTTCTATCTACCTTGAGGACATGAGCCAGCAGCACCTCTTTATCGAGGCTTTTTAATTGTGGATCAATTTGGAGGGCACTTTTAATGGTATTCATAACACTAAAAAGCACCCCCTTAAAAGAGAGTGCTTTTTTGAACAATAGCTATAGGCTAATAGAACTTTTCTTTTCGTCTTTTTTCACGATACTCTTCGCGTTTAATCGCTTCGGCTCTCACTCGCGTCTTAGTTTTGTCTTTGACAAAATGTTGCTTTTCGCGGTAATCATTTAATTTATGACTACGTTGAAGCAGTTTTTTGAAGCGTGAAAGCATTCGTTCGAATGATTCGCGTGGATCTCGTGTTACGTGTACAAACATACGGTTTCTTACTTAAACTGTGGGGATTTTAGGGGGAGACGGAGTGATTGTCAAATGAAAAAAGAGAAATTAAAGGATACTAAGGCTCAAGGACTCAGCCCATAAAACCCTTAGCGAGCCGCGAAACGCCCTAATATGGCAGTGATAGCAAGGATCATTCAGATACACGTGAACGCCATCCCCACCACGACCACCATAGAGCGCACCACCATGTCTGTATGCTTCGTTAGTTAAAAGATAACTCTGGGTTGTACGATCAAACACACCTTGGCTTTGAAGTGCCCCCTGGTATTGCAATAGGGACATCAGGCTCATCCCCATTGCCGCAGCCATCTCAACCGCACTTCCATTAACAGGAAATCTCGGGTGGGTTGCTCTTCTCCAAGCTGCTGCTTTTGCATCATAGACACAGTTTCTGCCACTTAATGGTGATTCTTTGGAACATGTACCAATATCAAAACCACTATCGTCAAAGTTATACACGTTTGGCTCGTGCCCTGCTTTCATCATCTTTCCCACTGATTCTAGTGCCTCAAGATTTGCTAACAGAGCGTCTTTCACTCGGTTCCAGTCTAGATCTTGGTGTAAGTTGGGCTGTGCCTCAAAATTAGCCTTGAGTCCAACGAGTGCCATTGTTAAACGTCCTGCCTGATCTAGTTCGTCTGGAGTGCAGTATTGTAATGTCCCATTAGCATACTCAGCCGCCTCAGGAAATTCATCATACACTCCAACGTGCATATTGTAGCGAATACTCACTACATCTGCTACCTTCCCTTCCACAGCACCTCGTATTTCTTCTAATCTCACATTGAGTGTTGGTTGTGGTACTGCTCCTAAGGGCTCTTGCACATGCTCCATAAATAGTGAGTGGATTATTAATACGGTGCTAACTATAAAACTAGTTGGATGTTTTGTCAGGTGTATCAACTTGAATTCCACAGTTTGGTTTCAGCGCATAGCCCTCGCTGCGCTCGGGCTGGCTTTTAAATATCCAACCCTTCCACCGCCTTAGCATGGCTTTGAATAAACTTTTTGCGGGGGGGGACTTCGGAGCCCATTAGGGTGTCGAAGATGCGGTCGGCTTGTTCGGCGTCGTGGATGTTGACGCGCTTCATTAGGCGGCGTTCGGGGTCCATGGTGGTTTCCCAAAGTTGTTCGGGGTTCATTTCACCCAAACCTTTGTAACGTTGAATGTTTGGTTTGACATTGGCAAAAGTGGTGCTGAGAACCTCTTCTTTTTGCTCATCGTTGTAAACATAGGCGGAATTGCGGCCGTGGGAAATTTTGTAAAGTGGTGGCATGGCAATGTACACAAAATTGCCCTCGATTAGCGGTCTTAGGTAACGGAAGAATAGAGTCAGGAGCAAGGTGCAAATGTGGGCACCATCCACATCGGCATCCGTCATGATTACGATTTTGTGGTAACGGAGTCTTTCGATGTCGAACATTTCACCGATACCGGTACCAAGGGCGATAATTAGGGATTTTACTTCATTGTTGGATAAAATGCGGTCGAGACGGGCTTGTTCTACGTTTAAGATCTTACCTCTTAATGGCAAGATGGCTTGGGTGTGGCGGTCACGGCCTTGTTTGGCGGAACCACCGGCAGAATCACCCTCTACTATGTACAACTCGGAGTTTTCGGGTTTACGGCTGGAACAGTCGGCGAGTTTACCGGGTAGGGTCATACCTTCTAAGGCGCCTTTGCGGATTACGGTGTCACGGGCGGCACGGGCGGCTTTACGGGCGCGGGCGGCTAGTAAAGATTTACCGATAATCGCTTTGGCTGTGTCGGGATTTTCGCCTAAAAATTCACTTAGTGATTCGGCAAAAACGGTTTCGACGGCGGAGCGCATTTCGGCGTTACCAAGTTTAGCTTTTGTTTGCCCTTCGAATTGGGGGTCCGGTAGTTTTACGGAGATAATAGCGGTTAGACCTTCACGTACATCTTCGGCGCTGAGGTTATCGTCTTTGTCTTTAAGAAATTCGCTTTCGCGGGCGTAGTTATTGATTGTTCGTGTTAGAGCGGATTTAAATCCGGTTAAATGCATACCGCCTTCGTGGGTATTGATGTTATTGGCAAAGGAGAAAAGATGTTCCTGAAAATCGCCGGTGTACTGAAAGGCAATTTCGACAACTCCTTCTTTTACTTCTTTTTCGATGTAGAAAATGTCGGTTAGGCTTTCGCGGGTTTTGTTTAAATGTTGTACGTAAGAGCGTAGTCCGCCTTCAAAATAGAAACGATTTTTTTGACCGGTGCGTTCGTCAAAAATTGAGATCTGAATACCTTTAGTTAAGTATGCTTGCTGGCGAATACGCATTAAAACTGTTTTGTAGTCGAAGTCAGTAATTTCAAAAATTTCTTTGTCGGGTGTAAAAGTGATTTTAGTACCGTTTTTCTTGGTTGTGCCAAGAATTTCGAGGCTGGTAACGGGATCACCTTGGCAATATTCTTGTTGGTAGATGTTGCCGTTAAGATATACTTGGGCAACTAATTTACTGGATAAAGCGTTAACAACAGAAACACCCACACCGTGCAAACCACCGGATACTTTGTAGCCGCCGCCTTCGCCAAATTTACCACCGGCATGCAGCACGGTTAGTACGGTTTCGAGCGCGGTTTTGCCTGTCTTTTCCACATTGTCGACCGGAATGCCGCGGCCGTTATCTTCTACGCTTAATGAGCCATCGCTATGGATGGTGAGATCGATTTGGTTACAATGTCCTGCCATTGCTTCATCTATGGAGTTGTCGACAATTTCCCAAATTAGATGATGCAGCCCGGCAATATCCGTTGTGCCAATGTACATTCCCGGACGTTTACGGACGGCGGCCAGCCCCTCTAACACTTGGATATTCTTAGCACTATAGTCTTGATTTGAGTTATTATTGGTTTTTGCCATTTACTTCTATTTTTAAATTTTGAGCGTGTACAGATTAGCAGATTTTTGTGGTAACGCCAGTAAAACTAGTTTAAACGTTTCAAGATTACGAAAAATGTGCTATAATAAGGTCAGTAATAATTTGTTGGAAGATGACAGAAAATAATAACCATGTTGCCTTTAAAGACCTGCAGAAGTACTTCTTTTTGGGCATTACGCTTTTGCTATTGTTTGGGTTTTTATATTTTATTTCACCATTTTTTGGCATGTTGATCATTGTCAGCGTAATTGCGGTGGATGTTTTCCCGCTAACGGACTGGATTACCAAAAAAGTCAAATATCGATCTGTGGCATCCTTAATCACACTTTTAATCGTTTTGGTGTTGATTGTGACGCCATTTACCTTGTTTGCTTTGTATTTAACAGATGAAGCTAATCTTGCGTATCAAAAACTAACCTCTACTAACGAACTAACGTTTGAAGGAATAAAACTGATACCGGAGCGTTTAAAAGGTACAGCCATTGGCAGCTGGGTGGTTGCGACTTGGGAATCATTGCCTTTTTCGACTGAAGACATTGTGGCATTTACACAAGATAATCTTAAAAACATTAGCTCCACAATTGTTGGACAAACTACAAATCTATTTAAGCAGGTGTCCTTATTCTTGGTCTATTTAATCGTCTTTTTTGTTACGCTTTATGCGTTTTTGTTGGATGGCAAGGGTATTACAGCTCGCATCAAACGCTTGTTGCCTATTCCCAATCGCCATAAAGATGCACTGTTTGAGAGACTGAATGTGCTAAGTAAAGGGATTGTTTACGGTGTATTTGGTGCTGCAATTGTGCAAGGTTTCTTAGCCGGTCTAGGCTTTGCTATTGCCGGAATTGGCAATGCTGCTTTTTGGGGAACGGTTATGGCGCTAATGTCACCGGTTCCTTATATTGGAACTGCTGTTATTTGGGTGCCGGCGGGAATCTATTTAATTTTGACCAATCATTTGTTTGCCGGTGTATTTTTGCTTGTTTGGGGCACCTTTGTTGTAGGGCTTGCCGACAACTTTGTTAAACCATACTTAATTGGCAAATCAGCAGCTATCAATCCATTACTAATTTTGCTAACACTGCTTGGCGGTGTCTTGGCTTTTGGTTTACAGGGATTAATCTTCGGGCCATTTTTGCTAACGCTGTTACTTGGCTTTATCCATATATACGAAAGCGAATATAGGGATGTTTTAAAAGACTAATTTTGCTGAACTCTTTGGAGACGGTCGACTACCTGTGGTAGTTCTTGGCTTAGGTATTCCTCAAAGGTTGTGCCTAGGCTGGATTCGCTAACATACAGTTCGAGTTGTTGGAGGAGCAGGGTTAGGGGCTCAGCTAGCGCTTCGCCTGTTAACTTGTTTGCGGTTTCTAAATCTAATAGGTGACGGATTTGGGACACTCTTTCAATAACTAGGGCATTTACAATGTCGGCCTTACTAATTGTTACTTTATATAGTTTTTGGTCTAGTGTGTTAAGAACCTCATAGGCAGCCAATGTGTTTTTGCCCGGATAGTTATGCAATTGTGACAAAAGGCGTTCCTTTAAGATAAATAGGGTTGATGGCTTGTCGGTTTTGGCAATTTCTGATTTATAGTATTCAAAGTAAGTGTTGGCGTACTGCCAGGTGGACTGGCTTTCGATGGCGTAGACCCAAAGCTGATTCAACTGTGTTGCACTTAGGACAAGGGCACCGCTTTTAATCATAGCTGTTTTAATGGGTGCGTAAATACTGTCATCGCCCACGCTGCCATATAACTGAAGCCACTGAGAAACGATTGGCACGGATGCCTTTTTATCATCACTAATCAGTTGATTTAAACGGGTATTAAAGTCTGTCATTTGCGCTTCGGCTTTGTCGACCTGATTAATTAGGTAAAGCTCACGCGCAGACTCTAGGCTTTGAGACAACATGTTAATTGTGACCAGATTGCGTTTGACCGGGTTGTAGATGAACTTTTCGAGAAATGGGATAGTGGAATAAGTGAGACTGCCTTTGTAGGAGAGGTCGAGCACTGTCTTTTGTTGTAAGTATGAATCTAAGTTAAATGTGTAAACCGTGGCAAGGGGGAGGGGTTTTGTAAAATACTGTTTGCTCAATTTTTCGGCAACAGTGTTGTAGCTAAAAGTGGCCCATGCAGCATCAATATCCGCTTCATTAAATTGGATTTGCTGTGATTGAGCCAAATAATGATCAATTTGTTCCAAGGGTAAATTTAGCTTTAGTCTATGGTTACCTTGCAGGGCTTGTACAGTAACGACTCCGTTTAGCTTGGTTAAGAGACCTAAACTAAACGGTTCGGGGGCAATGCCAAAATTTTGTGTTTGAATAAAAAATGGGCTGTCACTAAAGCGGTGTTCAAAAACGATGCCACCTTCAATCAATTTTAAATGAACGATATCGTTATTTAATGCCACAATTTTGAGCACGGTGTTGGCCGGAGCAATAACGGAGACGTCGTTAAATTTAAAGGCTGCAGTTTTGCTTAGACGTATATAGCGCGGTGTCTCCCCCTTCATGCGTTCATGCCAACGGTTATTTTGATCGGTTCTAATTTCAAAAGTGCTACTAACCGGAAACTCAATTAGCTGCTGTGACTTTGAGGTAAGATTTGAACTTGGCAGACTTTCCAGCAAGATGGTTAATCCGACTAGGATGAGACTTAGGGCAAGAACAATGATTTTCTTATACATATGTACAAATTATCCTTTAATTATAGCAAAATTCGCATGTTTTGACAATGCAGAGGTGAGTGTGGTTAAGTAGAAACATGTTAACTAATACAAACATGCGAATGAAAAAACTAATACTTGTCTTGGGGGTTTTGCTACTATTGCCTAGCTCTGTTTTTGCTCTTAGTACAACGCCAGTTCCTCGTGGTGAATTTATTAAAATTATTTTAGATGCCAATAATGTGGTGCCAGCCGCAACAGAAACTGACTTTGAGGGGGTTAGCCCAGAGTTGGCTCCTTATTTGGAGGAGATGCGTAAATTAGGCTTAATCTACTACAACGCTTATAGTCCAACTTTTAATGAAGAACGGCCGTTTGCACTTTGGCGGTCTTTGTCATTACTAATGAAGTTGGAAGGAATTCCGGTGCCGATTACATTTGACGAAGCTAAGTTTAAAGAAGTGTTTCCAACCTTAGTGCCGGGCGCTTTTTATGCACCAACAATGTTTCGCGCATATCAGGTTGGTCTGGTTGACCCTTTTAAGCAAGCTATTTGGCCAATTAACCCAACTACCGAAGGTGACGTGGCAATTATGCTGGCAAATCTAGCTTTATACGAAGATAAAATCGATCAGGCGCTAGACACACCAAATCCAAGCATAAATGACAATACTATTTCTCCTATACAACCAAACGGCTCGTTGACTAATAGCGATAAATATCCGATTTTGCTGGATGTATGGGATAAAATTACAAAAGAGTATGTTGATAAAAATAAATTAAGTGAGGATGATTTAATTTTTGGGGCAATTGAGGGGCTAGTGAATCGAGTTGGCGATCCTTACAGTGTTTTTCAGGAACCGGAAGTAGCGGCAGCTTTTCAAAACTCTTTAAGTAACGAAATTCAGGGGATTGGGGCATCATTGGCTTTGGATGATGCCGGCAATGTCGTAATCGTATCTCCACTTAACGATTCTCCGGCAGAAAGAGCAGGCTTGCGCCCCGGCGACGTTGTTAACAGCATTGATGGCAAAGTTATCACTAATTTTACTTTGGTGGAGGTTGTACGCTTAATTCAAGGGGAGCCCGGCACGCAGGTGCGACTGGTAATTAAACGTGGGAGTTCGGTGTTAAACTTTACAATTGTGAGAGAGCGGATTTCGGTAGCGTCGGTTGTTGGTGAAGTTACAGCAGATGACATTTTAATTATTACCGTGAATAACTTTGGCTTTGGCACAGCCAGTAGTTTTGCAAGTTTTGTAAATCAGACCAATGCCGGTAATCTAAATGGTGTTATTATTGATTTGCGCAATAATCCTGGGGGCTTTTTGGATGCAGCCGTGGATATTGCCGGTAACTTTTTGGCTAAAGGCAAAGTAGTAACTCGTTTGGTCGGGCCAACTGTTTCAGAGACTGAGTATTCTACCGGTAGTGCAAAATTGGCAAATGTGCCGACTTATGTGCTTATGAATAAGGGCAGCGCGTCAGCGTCCGAGATTTTGGCGGCGGCTTTGCATGACCATCACCAAGCGACCTTAATTGGTGAAACTTCGTTTGGTAAAGGGACGGTCCAAGAAATTTCGACTTATTTGGACTCATCCTCGCTGAAATTAACGATTGCCAAGTGGCTTACGCCAAGTGGCATAAATATCCATGGCACTGGTATTAAGCCGGATATCTACGTTCAATATACCGATGCAGATAGAACCGCAGGCGTTGATCCTCAGCTAAATAAAGCCTTAAACGAAATTAGGAATTAGGCCTGCTGGGCCTGTTCAGCAAGAATTTCTTCCGGATTGGTGGTGATAATTTTATCTTCACCGTACGAGGCAATGATTTGAATGGCCACGTGCTTATTTCCTGCAAAAAATAGGCCTTGGCCAACATTGCTGTTTAGTAATAAGTAGCGCTCCCCTTCTGTTAAATTAAAAATCTGGCTCAGCAGTTCAACCGCCGATGGTGACTGTTTGAGCAACAGCTGCATAGATGAGTTGGTAATGATCGGTTTGCCGTATTTGCTTTTGAGGAAATCTTCAACATCTTGAGTAATGGTCGTAACACCTAGGTAATATTTACGAGCACGTTTGACTAAGCCGTGTAAAAACTTGGCGGAATCTTCAAACTGCATCATGGTCCAGGCCTCATCTACAATTAAGAGTCGGCGTTTTAGCGAGCTTCGCACTTGATTCCAAATGTAATTTAAAATGATGTACATGGCGATTGGTCGTAATTGGTCTTCTAAATCACGTACGCTAAAGACAACTAGACCTGTGTTTAAATTAACGTTTGTTGGCTTATTAAAGACACCAGCGTAGGTACCGCTAATGTATTTTTCCAGTTTTTGCACAATCACTTCGGCGCCCTTAATACCTTTTAAAATACTGAAGAGATCTTCCATGGTTGGCGGCTCCATGCCTGTTGGGTCAACCATGTCCATGGTGATTCCTTTTAGGGCATAGACATCGATTAAGGCTTTGTCGACCAAGCTTTCTTCGAGCGGGCTAGAAGAGCCAAGCATTAATTTGAGAAGGCCTTGAAGGGTAATAATATTAGTACGTAGGAGGTCACCCGGTTTTGGTTGTTCGTCAATTAGGGCTGCGGGGAGGTCAAATGGATTAATCCGGCGATCTGCATTTAGTGAAACGCGTAAATATGAGCCGCCCACAGTTTGAGCCAGTTCTTCATACTCATTTTCCGGATCGATGACAATTACGTCGGTTCCGAGCATAAGGCTGCGGAGGATTTCCAATTTAACAGCGTAAGATTTACCGGCACCGGACTTGGCAAACACAACGGAGTTAGCATTTTCGAGATTAAAACGATCAAAAATAATCAAACTTTCGTTATGGCGATTAAGGCCGTATAAAATACCTTCGTTTGTAGTTAGGTCACTTGAACTAAACGGGAAAGTGGAAGATAGCGGTGAGGTGTTCATATTACGGTGAATTTCGATTTCGTCTAAACATAATGGTAAAGTTGAGTTTAGTGCTTGTTCTGCACGTAAATCGGCACGTCTGGTTAGGACCAGCTTACCACCGAGTAAACTTTCGATTTGCTTGGATAGCTTATTAAGTTGATCTTCGTCTTCGGCATAAATAGTAATGTACATGCCAAACTGAAAGAATTTTTCTTGCCCACGTTGAATTTGGGTTCGGAGGTTTTCGGCATCTTCCAGCTGTGTTTCTAGGGCTGGATCGCGCACAAGGCCTTTTTCTTGGTTAATGCGCATTGCGGAGTGCATTTGTGTGACTTTGCGTTTAAGAATCTTCATAATTGCTGCAGATTCGATAGGGTAAATAAACTGAGCAATATCGATTGTTGCATCAAAATTAACCAATGGGTTCATCCAGTTTGTTTCGATATAACGCGGATAAGTAAAAACGAAAAAACTGCGAGCGTATAGGCCGCTGACTTTCATTTTATCAAAATAGATCTCCATTGCCGAAGGGGCAATGAGGTCTTTAATAGAGGCGAGGCCTTGATTATAGGCTTTTTCAGCTTCTATTAGGCGGGTGCGCTCGGCGGGTGTGAGTTTTTCGGGTTTTGTGGATGCGGGCTTCGCTGCAGGGGGCTGGGCCTTCGCTGACGCTTCGGCTGCTTCAGAAGGCACGGCCTTTGCTGACGCTCCGGCTTTGTTCTGATACCAATGCTGAATTGGCCCTAACACCTTATCAATAAGGGACGTTTTGGCCGCAATGGGAGCTGGGGCTTCTGTTGGAACCGGCTTGGTTGGTAAAGTTGGCATAGGTATTGGTTCTATTTATCTAGTAATTCTAGCATAAATAGAGCTCAAAGTCTACTAACTCCTACCTAAAGTACGGTTTACATTAGCTCTCGTAATTCTTCTGACATGACTTGCCGGTGTAAGATTTGGATATAGCTTTGAAAGAAAGCGCTGTGTTGTTTGATCAAACCGGTCAAAATCACCATTTAAAAGGCACTCCTCGTAGGCATTGCGATCGGGGGTTATCCGTTTTAGTGTTTCATTAATATTATAACTTCGTGCCAAATCCAGCCCAAACCACTGATTGGCTAATGACTTATAGGCGTCAGAGCTTAAACCATACTTTGGTGCTTGAGTTAGATAATCCAGCCACTTATAAGCGGGCGGCAAATTACTCTTGCCATCAATTTTCCGGATGAACTGTTTAAACCGATTTGGGGTGAACTCCTGCTGGGTAAGCGTTTCGAAGCGTTGCTTGTACGATTCATTATTGTCATAACTTTCTGGCACAATTTCCGGTAACATAAGATTTATCCTAAAGGATAATGGTTAACTTTAACATAAATCTATACATATGTCTATGTATTAAATTCTAATCTGCCCTCTCCTTTAAAAAGATTTCCCTTGGCTAGCTTAGTGAATTAAGCTATACATACTATGATTAAAAGTAACTAAATAAAAATATATATGGCAGAAGAAAACAACAATAAC